>Ga0310690_10003274_pt1 | contig 24584 bp, 22 predicted proteins | sample AusTroGonzalo_MG_2_FD_207661 | JGI IMG/M metagenome (GOLD analysis project Ga0310690, IMG submission 207661) | Bovine rumen microbial communities from tropical cattle in Woodstock, Queensland, Australia - Gonzalo_04 (v2) (version 2) | ecosystem: Host-associated > Mammals > Digestive system >... | reverse complement strand
CAAGGAGCTTGCATGCGCATTTCTCTCCGCCCATAAGCAGCTTGAGGATTTTCACGCGGTTTTCGTCGCAGAGTGCCTTGAATACTGTCGGTATTTTTTTCTCGTCGAGTCTCATGATGTAGCCTTCACGTTTGCATGAACAAAGATAATATATCGTCATTTGTCGATATGTCAAGGGGCTTTCTTCAAAAAAACATAAAAGCTCCTCCGAAGAGGAGCGGCGGCTGTCACTCCGCGATCACGAATTTGCCTTTGACGTTGCTCTTCACGATGCGGGGATGCTCCTTCGTGTTGATCTCGCGGAAGATGCTTCCGTAGAGGGTCTGTTCCGGCGTCTTGCCGGGAGTCGGAGTCCACAGCTGACGGTCGACGATGGCTTCGAGGATTTCCTTGCAGTTCATCGGGCGTTCGGGTCCGGCAGTTTTGAGGACGATGACGGCGGCATCGAGCAGGGACATGCGCTTGACGGGCTTGTCGGATTCGTGCGCGGGATTGATGGCGTACTCGTCTTCTTCGTCCTCGCCGGATGGCGTGAACTCCGCGGCCTCGCCTTCGGGGATGACATCGACCGTGGCGGGAGTGCCGGGTTCGAACTCGGCATCCTGTTCGGAAGATTCGGCTTCCTGCTCGGACTCGGCCTGTTCCTCTGCGGATTCCTGCTCGGTCTGCTCGGTCGCTTCCGGCTCTGCGGGTTCCTGCTCGGCTTCGGTCTGCTGCTCCTCCGATTCGGCAGAATCGGATGCAGTGCTGGCGGGTGCGGGAGTCTGTTCGGCGGCGGGCTGTTCCCCATCGAGCTGGACCCGGCTCTGCGGCACATTGAATTCCTTGTTGTTCGCGACGCTGCACACGCGGACTGCGCCGTCGAGGATTTCGACGACCTTCGCGAGGATGAGGTTCTTGCCGATTTTGACGCGGATAAGGCTTCCGACATGGATTTCGCTGATGCTCATGGATGACCTCCTGTTTGAGTGTTGTTGGTGAGCTTATTCGAGCGGACGACATTACTTAAGCGCATGGTTCGAGCTTAATCCAGTCGAATTTGAACTTAAACCCAGATAAAATCGAATTAAAAACCAGAAAGGATGGCTTTTCATGGAAAACAATCGAAACCTGCTGGCTTTGAAGCCGGATCAGGTGGTGGATGTTCTGGTCAAATCCGGATATCGCGGCATGACCTTGGAACTTCTGCATAGCGACTTTGACGCGGGCGCACCACGCAACGCCGACGGCACAGTCAATTTCATCAGTTATATGGCGTGGATTTTGAAGGAGATCAACAGCAATGCCACTGAACCCGACCAAGCTCAAGCCGATTGAAATCGTCCGTATCGTGAATACGACGCCGCTGAATGCGGTGCTGAACGACCGCCAGCTCAGGCGGCATCGCGACCGCGCAGGCTTCCGCATCAGCGATGATGGCGGGCAGACCGTGAACCTGTTCAAGTACGCCGCCTGGCTCCGTTCGGAGCTCATGGTGAGGCAGAGCATGACGCCGCTTAGCTATGAGGATAAGAAGAACGCCGCCCGCAACCGGAATCTCGCGATGGCGATGGCTGGCCGCGACATCGGCGAGCTGCCGGAGGTCGTGAACCCGGAGAGGAAAAAGCGGTGCCGGACGAATTTCCGAATGTTTTGTGAGGAGTATTTCCCTGAAACGTTCTCTCTGGAGTGGTCGCCCGACCACCTCAAAGCGATTCACAAAATCGAGACGGCGGTTTTGAAGGGCGGCCTGTTCGCTCTGGCGATGCCGCGCGGCTCCGGCAAATCGAGCTTGACTGAGGTCGCTGCCATCTGGGCGATGCTCTACGGCCACCGCGAGTTCATCATGCTCATCGGAGCCACGGAATCGGCGGCCTTGGAACTGCTGGATTCCCTCATGACCGAGTTCGAGATCAACGAGCATCTTGCCGCCGACTTCCCTGAGGTCTGCTATCCGATTCAGCAGCTCGACGGCATCGCGAACCGATGCGCCGGTCAGCTTTACCACGGAGAAAGAACACGCATCACCTGGACGAGCAACGAGATCGTGTTGCCGACCATCAAGGGCAGCGCGGCGAGCGGCATCGTGGTGCGCGTGGCTGGTATCACCGGCCGAATCCGCGGTATGAAGTACAAGCGGCCGGATGGACGCAGTGTTCGACCGAGCCTCGTGGTGATCGATGACCCGCAGACCTCGGAGTCTGCCGGTAGTCTGGAACAGACCCGCAAGCGCATCCGTGTTCTTGCCGGGGATATCCTCGGCCTCGCCGGACCCGGCCAGAAGATTTCGGGCATCATGCCTTGCACGATCATTCGTCCGGGCGACATGGCCGACATCATCCTCAATCGGCAGACGCATCCCGACTGGAACGGCGAGCGCACGAAAATGGTTTATGAGTTCCCGAAGAACATGAAGCTCTGGGAGCAGTATGCCGAGATTCGGGCGGAGGCTCTGCGGGAGGAAGGCAACTTCCGAAGGGCGACCGAATTCTACGAAGCACATCGTGCGGAGATGGACGAAGGCGCGAAAGTGAGCTGGGAAGCCAGGTATAACCACGACGAGATCAGCGCACTTCAGCATGCCATGAATTTGAAGTTCCAGGACGAAATCGCTTTTGCCGCCGAGTATCAGAATGATCCGCTTCCCGAAGACACGGGCGGCGAGGAGATTCTTTCCATTGACGCCATCTGCGCGAAAATCAACGGGCTTCCGCACAATAAGGTCCCGCTTGCCTGCGACCGGATCACGCTCTTCATCGACGTGCAGAAGGCATTATTGTTTTATGTGGTAACGGCCTGGGCGGAGAACTTCACGGGAAGCGTCATCGATTACGGTTCATGGCCGGACCAGCACAGACGCGAATTCTCGCTCGCCGACGCCAATCCGACCATCCAGAGCGAGTTCCCTCGTGCCGGGCTTGAAGGCGGCCTGTACGCCGCTCTGACTGCCCTGACCGACGACCTGCTCGGACGCGAGTGGGAGCGCGAGGACGGAGCTGTGCTGAAGATCGAACGGGCGCTGATCGACGCGAACTGGGGGCAAAGCACGGATTTGGTGTACGAATTCTGCCGTGAATCCAGGTTTGCCGGTATCGTCCTGCCAAGCCACGGACGCTATGTTGGTGCGAGCTCAAAGCCGATGACCGAATACCGCAAGCAGCCGGGCGACCGCCTGGGCTTTAACTGGATGATGCCGAGCGTAGCGAAGAAACGGGCTGTCCGGCACGTCATCTATGATTCGAACTTTTGGAAGAGCTTTGTCCATGCCCGCCTCGCCGTGGCTATCGGCGACAAAGGCTCCCTCACACTCTACGGGCACATACCCGGCGTTCATCAGCTCCTCGCCGAGCACCTGACAGCGGAATACCGGGTGAAGACTTCCGGTCGAGGCCGTACGGTGGATGAATGGAAGCTGAAGCCGGAACACCACGACAACCACTGGCTGGACTGCCTCGCCGGATGCGCGGTGTGCGGATCTATGCTCGGATGCAGCCTGCCGGAGTTCGGAGCCGTCGTGGTGAAGAAGAAAGGCCGCATAAAGCTGTCCGGGCGAACTGGAACGCAAACCTTGACCGCAGAACCTCGGAAGAAGCTCAAACTGTCAGACATACGGAGGAAATGATGAAAGAGGATATGAACTTTCTCCAGCTCACCTATCTTTTATCGGGTGTTATGCGAAGAATTCATGGAAAATCACTGGATAAAGCCGGAGACATGCGCTTTAAGTACATGTCGCCGGAGCAACGCGCCGAAACTGAATGCGGTGCTGACCGGAAAACCGCAAACCGTATGGAGGACGCACCATGGAAAACACAGTCACCATTGAACAGCTTACCCGCCTCGCAGCCTCGGTTGTGAGGCGGGTCGAGACCAGACGTCAGGACAAAGAAAGAATCAGAGGAGAAAAACATGCAAAGCGAACAGATGCTCCGACAGCAGGCTGATGCGGTCAACCATAAAAACATGAAGGAGCTTTATGAACAGTTCCAGGAGCTCTACGGCTTCAGCTGTGGCGACACTTCGCCAAGGAATCTGCGGAAGCGAATCATATATCGCCTGCAGGAAATCTACTTCGGCGGCGTCGAGCCGAACGACATGGATATCCTTGACGATATCGCGGACAAAGATCCGCTGGCCAACCTCAAGATAGTTGCGTCGAAACGCGCAACGAAAGTGACAGGCACGAAGCTGTACCGCATCTGGAAGGGCAAGCAGTATGAGGTTACGGTGGGCAAGAATGGAAAATACATCTACAACGGAGAGGCATTCAAATCGCTATCTGCTGTAGCAGGAAAGATCACCGGCACGAAATGGAACGGAAAGGTATTCTTCGGGGTGAAAAGCTGATGGAAACGAAAAAAGACATAGTCAGATGCGCGATTTACTGCCGCAAATCGGTGGAGAAGGGGCTGGACATGGAGTTCAACACGCTTGATGCCCAGCGTGAGGCGGCGGAAGCATACATCGCCAGCCAGAAAGCCAACGGGTGGGTATGCCTGCCAGAGCATTACGACGATGGCGGCTTCTCCGGGGGCAACTTGAACAGGCCTGGGCTCAAGAAGCTTCTGCGTGACTGCGAAGCCGGAAAGGTGGATGTCATCGTGATCTATAAGATTGACCGTCTGTCCCGTTCTCTGTGCGACTTCGCCGACCTCAGCCGCTTCTTCGAGAAATGGAACGTGGCCTTCGTTTCTGTCACGCAGGAAATCAACACGCAGACGTCCGCGGGACGTATGATGCTTAATATCCTCATGACCTTCGCTCAGTTTGAGCGTGAGATGATATCCTCCCGCATCAAGGATAAGATGGCCGCGACACGCAAGAAGGGCAAATGGGTCGGAGGCAGTGTGCCTTTCGGGTATTATACTCACGACAAAAGGCTTGTTGTGGATAAAAACAGAGCACCCATCGTTCAGAGAATCTTCCAGCGTTACCTCGAAATCCAGGCACCGAGGCAAATCGCACGGGAGCTCAACGCGGACGGAATCAAAACTGTCGTGGGCAAGGATTGGGGGCGGCAGTCAATCTACAATATCTTGAACAACCACACCTACGTCGGAGATGTGTTTTATGAAGGTCAGGTATACCCCGGCGAGCAGGATGCGATCATCGACCGGGAAACGTGGGAGCTTACACAGGCGTTTTTGAAAGCGAATGCTCCCGGTGGGGACAAGCGCCGTCCGAGCACATCCGAAGCCGCATTGAGCGGGATTATCCGATGCGGGCACTGCAATGGTGCTATGATCGGGGTCAGTTCCAAGCGCTGGGGCCGCGTGTACCACTACTACCAGTGCGTGAAGGATAAGGAGCGCGACGTGTCCGTCTGCCCGATCAAGGAGATTCGCGCAGGCGATATCGAAGCGCTGGTGTGCGAACATCTGCTGCCCGTGATCCAATCGCCGGAGGTCGTTGCCGCCGTGTCGAAGCTGTCCGGTGTCCGACCGAAAGATGTCCTGCATACATTCGAAGACGGGTTCTGGAATGAGCTTACCACCGTCGAAAAGCAACGGCTCATGCAGATCATGCTCGAACGTGTGGTCGTCAACGAAGACGACGTCACCATTGAATACCGTACCGAAAACATCAAATCAATCCAGGAGGCATACAATGTTCCGCAAAATTCTTGAGAATGGAAACCTGCAGGTAACCATCCCGATCAAGTTCCGCACGATCTCCGCCAGGCACAAGATGTTTACGCCAGGAGATGTCATAGACGGTACGGAACCGCTCGTACTTGCCCTCGCACGGGCGTTCCGCTGGCAGCGATACATTGATGAGGGCAGGTTCAAGAACATTCGCGAACTCGCGGCGGCTGTCGGTCAGGATAAGTCCGTCATCGCCAGCATCATGCGCCTGCGCATGCTGTCCCCGGCAATCGTGCATCGCATTGTGACCGGGAACATTCCCCGGTCGCTCACGCTGGCGAACCTCAAAAACGCTATCCCCGATATCTGGACCGAGCAGGAGGAGCGGTGGATCGGGGGTGATGCGATGTCGTGGGGAGAGGGATGATGTGAACAGAAAACCCATAACCATTTTTGCTGTTGCGCTTGAAAAAAACAGACTTGGTGTTATAATAGAAGACGATTCATGTAACGCCCCTTTCACTGTTTTCCATTTTCCTTTCAGAAGAAAGAAGCTTTTTATGAAACAACACGCGAATACAAAAGGCAATGGGGTTCCCCCAAAAAACAGACCGAGGTCGAGGAGGAAGAGAATTGGGGACGGGGACGTTCAAAGCGAATGGCAACTGGGATTGGAATCATCCTCTGACATCGTCGATCGCCTTCGCAAAAAGGCCGAAGACGGTGATGCTGCGGCACAGTGTAAGCTGGGCTTGTATTTTTATAGCGTCGCAGGGGGAGAGCTGCTTGGTTTGGAAAGATATGAAAATCTGATGTGCGAAGCCATCAAATGGTTCCGGAAAGCTGCAGAACAGGGATATTCTAACGCACAATACAATCTCGCTATTTGCTATTATTACGGCAATGGTGTCGAGCAAGATTATGAAGAAGCCGTCAGGTGGCTTCAAAAAGCGGTTGAACAAGGAAATGCCGCGGCACAATGTATGCTTGGCGCACGTTATTATGACGGCAAGGGAATAAAACAAGACTATAAAGAAGCCGTCAGGTGGTTTTTGAGAGCCGCACTTCAAGGAAGTGCTACTGCGCAATATAATCTTGGACGGTGCATTTTTGATGGCAAAGGCGCAAAAGAAGATCATGAAGAGGCTGTCAAATGGATTAGAAAGGCAGCTAAGCAAGGGAATGAAGATGCAAAAATGGATCTGCTGTTTTGGAATCGCATGAAGACAATTATGAAGTAGTTTCATCGCGTCAACCACGTTCGCTCATGTCGACGAACCTCAAGAGAACATCTTTCACGCGAAAGGAGAAGACAATCGCATGACAGCATCGAAACAAGCTCCGTTTATTCCTTTCGCATACGGGGGATGTTTTTGTCTCGAACGTCCTCTTTCAAACACTTCTTGAGTTTTTTGAACCCAAACGAAGTTTTTTTCGTTTTTTTTGAGAAAAATCACCCCACCTGGACACAAAATGTCCATCCCTCCGGGTTACAGTATTGCTCGAGAAACATAATTGAACATAGAGGCGAAATATGCCGACAAACAAAAAACAGTTGATGCGATTGGTTCGACTGGTAGCACAGTTGAAGGAAAACCGTTACCCCAATTGTGAGAGTTTTGCTGCCGCAATGCGGAAAGCAGACTTGTCTGAAAATCTCAATCTGGCATGTTCCGCAAAGACGATTTACCGTGATATCCAGACTCTGAAGACGGATTTCGGAGCTCCCATCAAATTCGACTCAGTTCGGAATGGCTACTACCTCTCGCATCACGGCTGGACGTTCTCCTGCCCGGACATTGACGACAACGAAATGATTGCGGCAATTCTTGGCGCACGAATAGCCGAACATATCTTCCCCTCGCCATTGAAGCAGGAAGTCCGGGATGCGGTTGACAATCTTTTGACGGCCAACAATCCTGATTTCCTCGATCACACGCAGATGGATTCATTAATTGTTATCCCCTCAAACCGAGTGGAAATTGATGCGAATGTTTTTATCCCTCTGTTTCACGCATGGCAGAATCATGAAATATGCAAAATCACCTATCGAAGTAGCCACCGCGATTTAACCGAACGCAAATTCGAGCCCCACGCCCTCGTTTTTTATGATGGGGTATGGTATGCCAAAGGCTTTTGCCATCAGAAAAAAGATGTGCGGGTGTTGGCTTTGAGTCGAATGAAAGCCGTTGTGCCGATGGGAATCACTTTTACTCCTGATCAGAAGATAATACGTTCTGCCACAGAAGAAACGCTCTTTAATCCGGAAACAGTCGAAAATGTCGTAATCCGATGCGACAGCTATTTATCCAACCTCGTCCAGACTCACCCTCTCCACCCGGAACAGCAAATTGTACCGCTGCCGGACGGTGGTTGCGAGCTCCATATCAAGTCCATGTCGAGATATCGCCTCGTCACCTGGACGATGCGTCAATGCAGTAATGCTGAAATCATTTCTCCCGAATCCGTGCGGAAACACATCCTCAGCCTTGCAAAAGAAGTGGTAAAAAAACACTCTAAGAAAAAGAAATAACTCCATTTTTCATATATCAAGCCAATGAACGAGGTCCGCAATGAATGCCAAATCTTTCACCAAAGAATACAAGCTCCCAAGCCCAACTCTGCTGGATGGTCACAGCGACGAATCCTGTGAGCAGGACGAGACTTACCTCCGTGAAGCGAGCCTGGAAATTGAAAAAACATTAGAGAGCTTCGGCATCGCAGGCTACGTTTCGGCAATCACGGTCGGCCCCCGTGTAACACGATTTGAAATTGCATTGAATCCAGGTGTTCGCGTCGACAAGTTTTTCAAGATTGAAACCAACTTTGCCTTGGCGCTGAAAACGCAGAGCATCCGTCTTGTTATTCCGATTCCCGGCAAGAATGCTGTCGGTATTGAGGTTCCTAACAAAGCTGCCAGCAATGTTTACCTGCGTTCTCTGCTCGAATCATCTGCTTGGAGAGAGACTGCCGCTGCCATTCCAATTCTCCTTGGGCGTGACATTGAGGGCAAGGCAACCTTGATTGATCTTGTAAAAGCCCCCCATCTCCTAATTGCAGGGACCAATGGATCCGGCAAATCCGTCTGTTTGAACACTATCATCTTGAGTCTTCTTTTCCGGTTCTCTCCTGACGAATTGAGGCTTGTCATGATGGGCTCGGTTTCTGCGGATCTTGAAATGTGCCGTCCGGTTTCACATCTTATTACCCCGATCATCAACGATCCGAAGAAGATGGCGCAGGCACTTAGCTGGGGTGTCAATGAAATGGAACGCCGTTACAAGGTGCTAGCAAAAGTCAAGGCAAAGAATCTGGCCGCTTTCAATTCCAGGCCATTGGATCGGCACCCGATCCTTGATGACCACGGCATGACGATTCCGCAGAAACTCCCGATCCTGATTTTCATTATCAATGAATTGGCAGAACTCATGTTGCCAAAATCAGAAGTCAGAGACAATGCGGAAACGGACATTTGCCGTCTTGCGCAGAAAGGCCGTGCAGCTGGCATCCATCTCATTATTACCACACAATTCTCCAAAAAGGATGTAATCACAGGGCTTATCAAGGCGAACATCCCCACCAAGATCGCGTTTCGTGTCAACGACAATAAGGAAAGCCTCGCTGTTCTTGATTCGTCAGGCGCGGAGAGATTGCTGGGCAACGGTGACATGCTCTACAATCCCCCAGGTGCGGCTGTCCTTGAGCGCATTCAAGGGGCGTACGTTTCCGATGCCGAGTTCACCAAGGTCATCAAAGAGATTGCGGCACAACGGCCGCAGACGTTTGATGAAGGTATTTTCGCAAATGCCAGCGAGACCGCAGAAAACGATATCCCCAAAGGCCGCCGAACTAAAAGAAAGAACGAAAAGTGGAGTCGTGGCAAGAATGAGCCCAATGATGACGTCATAGAAATCCATCTGGTCCTTCCTGAAGATATGCGTCATCGTGTCCTGCTGTATCAACATGTCCAACGCACAGTTGATGCAGATGTCTGCGATGATGACGGCACGACAAGCACAAGCCTCGTCAGAGTCATTGACAAAGGCGAAGGACGTCATTTTGCCGAGGCAAACAGGCCGATTCTGATCGATCTTAACGAAGAACCGTGATTATACCAAACCACAACATCGAGGTAAAAATGAAACAACAAGTTCAATGTTTCTGCATTAAAGTTATCCCATATTCTGTCAAGACTGAAAGTCATATTATCTCTTTGCCTGCTCCCGAACCATTTTCTACGGCAGAGGATAATGATCTAGAAGAAGATGAAAAGATAGAATGTAAGAACGCCTACATGTTTTTATCAAAAGCGCTGGCAGAATATCTGCCCCAAAACCTTGAATTGGAGGAATCCTCGATCATGTATGGCGATAATGAGGGTTACTTCTTTTCGTGTTCTGATGTGGATTCCGATGACCATTATTATCTTCTTCTGCGGTACGCTGTCATCTGATGCTCGAACAGGATTTCCAGAACTTGAAGACGAATACCGTAAAAGGAATGTTATGCGTCGGTAAGTGCCTGGAAACTGGCGACGGTGTTGGCAGGGATCAATCGGAAGCGGTCAAATGGTATCGCATGGCCGCCGAACATGGGCTGGCAGAAGCAGTCTTTGAACTTGCCAAGTGCTATCGATTTGGCATCGGTGTGAGGCGGAATCGTACAACGGCATTAAAATGGCTACACAAGGCCGCAGAACGGGGCCATGCGAGAGCAATGGTCCTGCTTGGCAAGCGGTGTTTGGACTATGACTCAGGCGAGTATAACTCCCGCAAGGCCGTCGAATTGTTCCGTAAGGCGGCAGAGCAAGGTGAAGCCTGGGGCATGTTTCACCTTGGAGAATGCTACATAAACGGCGACGGGGTGAAGAAAGATTTCGATACCGCATATTTGTGGTTCTACAAGGCTGTCGTTACGGCCCCGGAAGACGAACGCCTATACCAATCCGTACAACATGAGATTTTTGACCCGAACCTCAAGGCGTGTCGAGACGAAATCCTGGCAAAACAGTCTTCCTAAGTTTGTTTCCTTTTAAGTTCTATCGTATTTTCCAGTTTGGGCAAACATCTTTCATCTTTATGCATTTGACTTTGTAACCAACAGCAAAAAGGAGGAAAGGGCAAAAACCGTCTTCATTGCAATAACATAGCTCTTTAGGAATGAGAAAATGATTATCTTGATAAAGAGGACAGAATATACAATTGGTTTGCCCAATAGCGTTACACATTCTGCGAACGAAATCGAATGTACAGTCAAATTGTTCAGGGTAACAACCAACGTTGTCTTCGCCAAACGCCTTACATAATTGTTCGTAAATATTCCGGACACGAATGTTTGGTGTATCTTTTTTTCCTCCAAGGCGTTCATTGGAGATATCTAAGCACTTTTGAAAAGTCTTATTGTTATTCCAGACATCACCAGGGAGTTCCAAATAAGCTGGGATTTGAGAAGATAACTCCATAAAAGCCGATTCTCCAATTCCCCGCCTAAAAAGTTCTGCACATGATTTGTATTTAAGCAAATCTCTCACATAACAAAACACTCGTTTGGACTTAAAACGAAAAGATGTTTTTCTGTCGCGGGAGAAGTCATCCATATACTGAGAAGAGCTTAAACCATTGGCATTCAAGTCATCAAGAGCAGTCTCTTTTGCTCTGAGCAATTCTTTGTATTCTTTTAGATTGGTAATACCAAATTTGATGTCTTCAGCCTTCCACTGTCCTACATCCTTATAACCAATTACCCAAAGGGCATATAGCAAACGTTCAAGGCTGCAATCTTGACCAATTGCCCACTTGATGAATGAAAAGAACTTTTTCTCGAATCTTTTTTCTAATATGTGTAGAACGGAGTAAATAGCAACATAGTCCGTTGGATAAAAGCGAGAGGCTGCATAGAAAAAACCGTTGTTTTCCTCGAAAAGGGATTCTGTTGTTTTCTCTAATACACTGTCAGAAGATTTGTACTCTTTGCCATTATATGTTTTGCGATGTGATACAAATGCATAGACATCAGTGTCCTTGTCCTTCTCAACCTCATGATTCATTTTTTTATTTTTTGCCTTGCTATTCTTTTTGACAAAGTAAGACATGTTTGAACCATTCTCCGCGATAGAGTGTTCTGGAGAAAGCAATTGGTCTACACTTGCACCATCTGAAAAATCTCGAACCATTTGAGAGAAGATGTAATCAAGCCGTTCAAATATCATCTCAAAAGGAGTTTGTCTGTTTGTAATGTAACCGAGGAAATGGGTCAAAAGAACATCCTCTCCAGGGGCATTCTTGTTTGCCATATTAATTTTGTAGTAATTATTCTTTTCTCCATGCCAGCGTCCATAATCAAGAAATCTCATGAATTGAAATTTCTCATTGAACGAGCGCAGCTCGTCGTTTGTCATATTGTTTCCTTGCATCTTATAATTCTCTTAAGTCTAGTTGTTTTAACACTTTATTAGGTGTTAAATAAGGTTTTATTCAAGAAAAGATAAAGTTGAAGAGAAGTTTGGAATTCTCTTCCCTGCGTTGTTCCGCATTTTTTTTTGTCCATCTCGATTGTTTATTCTCTACTCCCACTTTATCTGCAAGTCTTTTGACAGATTCAAAAGAACTCGTGAGATATTGAGCGGGTTTTACTTCTGCGTTATTGTGGATACTTTGGTTTATTTCTCTTTCCAAAATAACTAAATTTCCTAGTCGATTAAGTTCGTCGCCCCATGCCTTTCGTATTCCTTCTGCATCTTTTTTGTCGGTAAAACACTGTATGTGCTCAATGTCGATTGGAATATCAAACAATCGATTATATAGTGCTTCATCTTTATTGTCTGAAGCAAGGTATTCCACTAATCGACAAATAAGGTTCTTCCATTTAGGATAGGATATAATATCATTTTCGAATGCCTTTTGAAGCATGAATTCAACACCGATATTCTCTTTGTAGTCCCTATATGTTTTGAAACGTTTTACAAGCGACTCAAGCGGATTGATGCTTTTATCGCCTTTTGCAATATCTTGTTTTAGATAATCTATCAGCAACGAAACAATCCCATTGACTCTCTTTGCATAGAATAGACTAGGTGAACATGACATTTTAAAAGTAGCCAAAGTCAAATCATATAATTGAGACTCGTTTATTGCTTCAAAAAACAAAGCAATAACTCCTAAGTTCCAAATTTGCCCACCATATCTTGTTTCCCACAAAAAACTATTGATAATCTTGAAATCAGAATTCGAGGAAAGAAGATCACTTCTTGTTTCAAAGCATTTTAACAGAATATTCAAATCATTTGTTGACATCTTAAAATTATTACGGTCTTTTTTTATTTTACCAAATGCTGGCCATTCTCGTATGTTTAACAATGTGTCAAACAACTGATCATAAAACCTTTCATAGCCCATGTTGAATGTTTCAGCAGGCAAATCGTATTTTGCAACCAGCACACGCTGATATGTGCTGAGAAGACTATCCATGCCAGGAGCTCCCTGTCTCTTTTCTTTTATTCTTTGTTCGACCCGCGCATAAACGTTAGAAATACAATCAAATACTTCATCTGGTTCATTACATTGTTTGAGATACTCATAGAATCTGATTTTGAACAAGTCTTCTGCACCTAAATCCATGCCAGCCGTATTAATTGTGTTAAAAATTTTAAGAGTCTTTGAAAGACCGGCATGTGTTTCAATTACCACAAAAAGTATTTTTGTTCTTAAAAACTCTTTAAGTTCATCTTGGTTTGGCGCATCCTCGTTTCCGTCAAACAATTCAGCAAGCAATGCTTTAAGGATTAGTGCATTCTGAATGTATGGATTGATAGTTTTCAGTTGATTGTTATTTGATGATGGGGCTTTTAGAAACGTCCACAATTTATCAAGATCGCTCTGTGCTTGTCCTCGATTGACAAGAGTCCGTGTCTTTTTGGCATAATCAGGAAGCATCCCGAGAATCCCAAGAAGTATTATGAAAGAAGTAATACGTTGCTGACCGTCAATAACATCATATGCATTTTTAGTTCCAGATGGATTTAATGGGATAGGCTCTGAAAGCTGTATCGTTCCCATGAAAACAGGTTCCTGGTTTTTGACTGAATCTCTCAAATCCTCCATTAACCGCCTTAAATTCCCGTCGTTCCAAGAATAAGGTCTTTGGTAGATTGGAATTTGATATTGGCGATCTTTCGAGAAAATTGCCTGTCTTAATTGATTCTTTTCGGAATAAAGGAGAGAATATGTCCCACTATCAATGTTAAAAGCCCCCTGACTCTTTGCCTCTTGGAGCTTCTCCCAACACTCTACAACATAAGCTCTTTGTGCAGGATCATGCGGTCGGTACTCACTAAAACGACTTCGGTTCACTCCCCCCAATTGCACGTTATCTTCTTTCGCAAAAAGAACAATGGACACCTTACAGATTAAAGTGTTAGTACCGTTGATATAATTATCCCAGTCATCATGGGTAAAAACTATGCCAGATTCTTCATAGCTTGAGAAAGAACTCAAAGCTTTGCCTATGCCAACAGCCGTTTCCCCGTCTGCAACAACAAACATATCACCGCTTTTAACATCTTTGTATCTATTATATTTGGGGTTTCCTTCTGTGTTAAAAAAAACACAACCATATCCAATGAACAAATCAAGAACGCTTGTTCCTGGATAGCCCCAGCGAGATCCGATTTTCCAGACGTTGCTCATGATGTTGCCTTTCTAGTTAATCACAAAAAACTGTAGTTTGATATATGCATCTATTGCATTCTCTCCCATTCATCAGGATCAAGGTCTCCTGGATAAACCCAGTTCCCTTCTTCATCCTGCACCATATCAAAAGAAATATCGCCTTTGGCAAAGATGCATTCCTCAATACAGTCAATGCAGAAACCATCGTCATATGAATTAAACTCGTCTTCTTCGATTTCTTCGTTTTGAACTTTCTTGCAATCGGACGGCAACATGTTTTCCTGAATTAGTTTTTTCGTAATTACCAATTTGCATTCCGGGCATTTTTGGGGGCGATTGAATTCAGCAGCGACTTCCCACGACTCAGGATCAAAAATAGATTCTGAGAGTTCGCAACCACATTTTGGACAGTTCATGGTTTGTTCCTTTCAGTGTTTTTGGGTGAGAAGAGTAGAGCACGGTTGCAATATTGAATGCTTTACCATCCCATTATTCCCCATCCAGATACTTCTTGACGGTATTCCGGGCGATTTGGAGAGCATCCGCAGTCTTCGAGATGTTGTGCCCGTATTTCTCGTAAACACGGCGAACGTGACGGCGGATGACGGCTTCAAGTTCGTCCGGTGTGTCGTCATCATCTGGCTTCGGAGAAAGATTGCCAAGCATCTTCCGCTGGTCAGCGATGAGCTTGTTAAAGTCATTTTCGCCCATTACGTCGGCGCATTCCAGCAGATTATAGAGCTCGCGCACGTTGCCAGGATAGTCGTAGTTCATGAGAGCCTTGATCTGCCCCGGTTTCAAGCGTCGGCGATGGAGTTTCAGCCAGTAACTATTCGCTATCTGTTCGATGTCTTCCTTGTGCTTTCGCAAAGGCGCAACTTGAATTCGAATTACGTTCAGACGGAAGAACAGGTCCTTGCGGAAATTGCCATCGCGGACCATAGCAGCGAGGTCGCGGTTCGTGGCGGAAATCAACCTCACGTTGACCTCGATCTCTTTCGTGCCGCCCAGCCGAGTGAATCGTCCACCCTCCAGCACGCGAAGCAGGATGCCCTGAGCTTCGAGGGGAAGCTCGCCGATTTCGTCCAGGAAGAGCGTGCCTCCGTTGGCCTGTTCGAAAAGCCCCGTCCTCGTTTCCGTTGCACCAGTAAAAGCCCCGCGTTCGTGTCCAAAGAACCGGCTTTCGAGCAGGTTGGGTGTCACGCTTGCGCAGTTGAACGCGATGAACGGCTCGTTCCTCAAGGGGGACTTGTTGTGAATTTGGAGAGCCACGGTTTCTTTGCCGGTTCCGCTCTCGCCGAAAATCAAAACGCGAGCATGGACGTGCTGTGCCGCCTGGTTGATTTTGCCGAGCAGATCAGTCATGAGCTCGCTTTTCCCTACGAGTTCACGATTGCCGTAACGCTTGTAGTGTTCCACAAGCTGACGCTCGGAATCTGTCCAGCGGCTTTCCGTTTCACGATTGGCGAGGTGGCGAATGGCATTGCCGTAGGATTGTTCGTCCTGATAGTTGCGATAGGAGAACATGGCCGCTTCAATGAGTTGGTGGTAGCGCAACGCATCCGGATTCCGCGTTTTCTCGTCGAGAATCGACAGCAGGTCATCACACGGGAGATCGTAGTACGCACCGACACATTCGGTGAGGTAGGCATCCTTCACGAATACCTCAAGATTCTGGCAACCATCCGGGAAGACTTCTTCCGGCAGATCAAGTGCGCTGATCCAGCATACATGCACGTTCCTTTTTGCCAGACGATCCAGAGCACTTTGGAGCATTTTGGGATTGCCAATGAGACCAACGCCCAGAATCACGATTTCCTTGAATCCCTTCACCTCGGAAAGGAACTCCGGCAGACGCCGTGTGCTCATGCCCACGACTTCCGCACGACCGAAGTGACGCAAGGCCAGTGCCGCAGCACATGCGTAGTCCATCCATCCCCAGCCGGTTATGATCAGAGTATCCATGTCCGATTGCTCCAAAATGAACGAGAGGTCCTGTTTCTCCATTACACTACACCACCTATTGTTTTTTTTCAAGGTCTTTTTCGGATTGTTTTACGATTTCTTTGTCGTTGGATTGAGCAAACGACAGCATTTCCTCAAACACGCTTATGATGTGAATAAGAAAGTCATTCTCGTTATGGGGGCGATCTGTGTAATAACGCAATTGACCGAACTTGCATTTGACCTGCTTGGCATGAATCGCTTCTTCTGGGTGAAGTTGATTGTGGCGTTCCAATATTCGTGTCAAGGCCAGAAGTGGCTCAAACCATTCGTCTGGGCAGCAGATTCCCCAGCCCATTAAACATTCCTGTGGACAAGGCAAAGACCGAAGCTTGTATAACTCCTTCCCCTCCGCGAAGATGAGCTGTTGAAGAGATTCTTTCATCAGCATCCCCTTGTTGTGTTGTTGTTTGTTTGTCTGCCTATGAATGTAGCAGATGTCATGCCAGCAACCTTCACGTTCAAACAGGTCGTAGTGAGTGATTCTGAATGTTTGATTTCTGACCATGATGTTCAGATTTTGACAGTATCACTATCTCTTTCAAATGCCTTTTCTGCTCACACGAAAGTTGGCACATCTCTTGCTTTTCTTGGAAACGCCAGCCGTGCCACGGAGGTGCGGCGAACCAATCCCCCCACACATCGAAAGGAACTCACAATGGCAAAAGTCTATTGTAAGTACTGCGGAAACGCTTTTTCAAGCGTCCAATCTCTGACAAGCACCACATGCTCACGTCATCCGGACGGAGTCGGCAAGGGCAGACACGCTCTCTATGAGGGCGATGAAGCCCCGGAATACACATGCAAATACTGCGGGAAGAGAGCAAGCACCATCGCTTCTCTGACCAGCCAGATGTGCCCGCGTCATCCGGACGGCAATGGCAAGGGACGTCATTCCCCGGCGTTGTAACAACAGAACCGCACGGAGGTCACTCTTGGAGTGGCCTCCGACTTGCTACCAGCGGCAATAATTTATATTTGCAACCATAGACGGTTACACGGAAAAGCAAAAATCTTTTTAGGGCCGGACACAAAATGTCATACCCCGTGTGATAAAATATAATCAAGTCAAGATCGGACGGACATGCTCACGTCGACGCCACTGGCCAAATGAACTCAAATCAGCATTGTCCACACCACAACAAAAGGATTCGCCATGAAGAAATACACTGCTCACAATTACCGCTGGAAAGAAAACAAAGCACTCGGCTTCTTCCTCAATTTCATCAACAATCACAAGGGGGAAGTTAGCGACAACGACACATTTGAACTCGTAGCATCCCTGCGATCCCACGCACAATGGATCAGCCTCATCAAGACGACATATCCGAAGGCTACGCTCAAAAAGATGGAAAAAAGCAGCAGTTGCAGAAGCCGTCTTGATTACGATGATGATGCAAAAGAAATGTTCCGTGAAATCTGGTATTCGACGTTTGCCCGGAACCGCCTCCGCAAATTGTTTGCATCCGTAATCTCAGATGAACTGACGAACAACCCTGTAGAAAAAGATGCGCCGGACCCATTCGCACGGATAGTCCAGGAGCTGCAACAGACCTTAAAGTTCACAGATTTTGAGGTGGACGTACTTTTGGTTCTTTCGTTTGTACAGAACGGCATTCTCTGCTTGGCAGAGGACTTTCCCCGTCGCAACAATGGTAGCAAACAGGAGTTTATTGCAAAATGCCTCAATTGCGAAGCCGGTCTGGTTCAAGAAGCGCTAAGTTATGATCACAAGATCCGTCGCTACGAATGCATTGATTCGGATTGTGACCTCAACTCGGAAATAAACAATTTCCTTAATGGGTTTTCAAAAGAACCACTGACCAATTCGTATTATACCCGTTGCCGCGAAGATGTCCTGCCATGGAGTTTCTACGGTGGTTTGGCGAAAAAGCACGGTGACATGCTCAAGAGAATCATCTCATCTGGCAATCAGAACATGCCAACCAACATCCTGCTCTATGGAGCTCCAGGAACGGGAAAAACCAGTTTTGCAAAGACGCTTGCGGCTGAACTGAAGCGCAATTGCTACATGGTTTCCCAAAACACGAGTGGGAGAGGACGAAACGGGGCTGCCCGCAGTACGCCTGAACATCGTTTTGGAGCATTACAGGTTTGTGCGGAACAAGTCGACCCAGCCGACAGCATGATCATTGTTGACGAGGCGGACGATATGCTCCGGAATCAGATCAGTTTTTTTGCTCGCCTTGTGGGGGGAAGCGAAACAACGGGCGACAAGGGGCTGCTCAACAGTGTGCTGGATTCGGTTCGTGTTCCGACAATCTGGATTACGAACACGCCCGCCGACACATTGGACGAATCCAGTCGTCGCCGTTTTGACTACTCCATTCGCTTTGATCCGCTGAATACCGCACAGCGCCTCGCGATCTGGCGCAACAATGTGGAAAAAATGAAGCTGGAGCACCTTGTCGATGATGCCATGCAGAACAAGTTCGCATCAATCTATCCTGTGAGCGCGGGGGGAATCACGCTGACGCTCCAGAACCTCGTGAAGCTTTCTCCTCGTCCAGACGAAGTCGAATCTCTGGTCAAAAAGCTGATGGCTCCGCATTGTGAACTGCTCAATATATCCCAGGCCGATGACAAGCTTCTTCCGGCCAAAGATTATTCGCTTGATGGGCTGAATATCAAGGGAAGTTTTTCCCTCGACCGTATCGTGGATGCAATTCGGAACTTCCAGCAGGGCAGCGATGGCGCAATCGACCGTCCACGCATGAATCTGCTCCTCTCCGGGGCTCCCGGCACGGGCAAGACTGAGTTCGTCAAATACCTGGGCAGCGTATTGAACACAAAGATCGTCGTAAAAATGGGCAGCGATCTGCTTTCCATGTGGGTGGGCGGTACAGAACAGAATATTCGCAGGGCCTTTGATGAGGCCGAGGCGGAAAAAGCGATCTTGTTCCTGGACGAGATCGATGGTCTCGTTCAGAGCCGTGAGCGAGCCGCACGAAGCTGGGAAGTGACGCAGGTCAACGAGCTTCTTCATTGCATGGAGAACTTCAACGGCGTGATGATCGGAGCCACAAATTTCTCGGCAAATCTGGATTCGGCGATTCTGCGTCGTTTCACGTTCAAACTGGAATTCGACTACCTTGACGAGACCGGGAAGAAACTCTTCTTTGAGCGAATGTTCTGCACAAAACTTAGCCCGGAAGAGTACCACGAACTGGCGCAGATCCTGATGCTTGCGCCGGGAGACTTCCGTACTGTCCGGCAAAGCTTCTTCTACCTCGGTGGACAGGCCAGCAACCGGGACTATATCGACGCACTTGCCCACGAGAGCGAAGTCAAGAATGCGAACAAATACGCCCCGAAATCCAAAATCGGTTTCTGATACGAGGAAAGGTAATGAATGATGCTCAAATAACACTAACGCCCGAGCAGGAACAAGCATTAAAGTTGATGCTTTCCGGCAAAAACGTCTTCCTAACCGGAGAGGCGGGAACAGGCAAGTCGACGATTCTCCGCAGATTCCGTCAGGAATGCCCCCGCGAATGTGTCTTCCTTGCTCCGACAGGGATCGCTGCGATCAACGTCGGCGGCGCGACTCTGCACAGCTTCTTTCAATTGAAGCCGGGACTGCTCACGCCGGACTCCATTGAGGAGATTGGGAGCAAATCTCGCCGTGCCCTGATTCGTAAAGTCAAGACCATCGTGATCGACGAGGTATCGATGGTGCGAAGCGATATCTTCGCGGCAATCGATTATCGTCTGCGCTCACTTGCCCGCGGTGGCAGCCAGCACAAACCGTTTGGGGGAAAGCAGGTCATTCTGGTCGGGGACTTTTTCCAACTGCCACCCGTGGTGAAGTCGGAAACAGAGGACATCTATCTTCGCAACGAGCTTGGCGGGTATTACGCATTCCAGACTCCATTGTGGCGACAGGCGAACTTCCGCTGCGTGTTTTTGAAGACTATCCACCGCCAGCAGAACGACAAGCTGTTCATGGATATCTTGAACCATCTGCGTCACGGCGAACTGGAAACGCGCGACCTGCAACCGGAGGACCTGGACGAACCGCTGAACGTAATCGAAACGCTGACTCATTTCTGCGTCGACCGGCCCCCGCTCGACCAGGAACCGATCTATCTCTGCACAACAAATCGCGAAGCGCAGACGATGAATATCCTTCAGAAAAGCCGTCTTGAGGGCCGAGAATACATGTTCCATGCCGTAGTGCGCGGGAAATATCCTGAACGGGATTACCCGACACCTGCAATCCTCACGCTGAAGATAGGCGCGAGGGTAATGACGCTCAACAATAAACGGCGTCCGGACGGAGAGTTTGAATATGTGAACGGGGAAATCGGTGTCATTGTGGCCGTGGAAGAAGGTTCCGAGCCCGAGGTGCGCGTGCGCTTGGATCGAGGTCAAACCGTAACGATTCAATGTTCGCAATGGAACAACTGCGAATACGTCTTGGAGACTGATGAGGTCAGCGGGAAGGAAACGATCCGGCAGCGCGAGGTCGGAACCTATGTTCAACTGCCTCTCAAACTCGCCTACGCTATTACGATCCATAAATCGCAGGGATTGAGCTTGGAATACGTTGCGCTTAAGCTCGGAAACGGGTGTTTTTCGCACGGACAGCTTTACACAGCGCTTTCCCGCTGTCGCAGTATTCGGAACCTGCGAATCGACAGGCGGGTCTTCGCCGAGGATGTAATTATCGATCCCGAGGTCATCGAATTCTATCGGACGCTCGAAAGCCCGCAGCCCGAACACAAGGAAGTCACGCTCACGATCCCGAAGGAACATGAGGCGGCTGTCATGGCGTTTCTTGCTCAGCTTCAAGGTGGGCAAGCCTTGCCGCCCGTGAAAGAGATTCCAAAACAGCAGCCCCGTCCTCAGCCTGCTCCAAAGTATGACCCCGAAATACCTGAGTTCGACTTCGAAGAACCGGAACCGATGGAACGTGATTCCGCGGAACCGGATGAATTCTATTTTGAGGAAGCGGAACCCGAAGAAGAACTGGATGAATCAGAATCACTGTCGGTTTCCCCTGACGAGATGCGGATTGCGAGTGACCCGGATATCGAGCATCTGCTTATCGTTTATCGCTACCAGACTGGGAGTGAAAAACAGGAAATGACGGCTAATAAGCAAAACGGCATCGGATTCAACAGAATTGATGCTCCAGTTTTGACCCCTCTCGCCGAAAAGTATCTTGACGAAGGATTCCTGACCTTATCCGAGCTCGAAACTGTGCGCCATCTGATTGCGAAATACTGGAAACAATGGTCGTGAGCTCGATCAAGCCCGACATTAGAAAGGAAATGGAAATGCCAGAAGCCTGGAATAAGATTGACGATTTGAAGAAGCATCCAGAGTTGGCGAACTCTCCCGGCTATGAAACGGAAGTGTTGCAGAAAGCAGTAGATCCCGTCTGCTGGTTCCTGCTCCTCATGGAAAAGCCACAGCTCGCGCCACCTCACGACTGGTGGTTCGAATTGCGCCATCGTTCGGATTTACCTTGGGCGCGGCTGCTCGCCGCACAGCCGCAGTTTGAGGCGTACTGTCATTGGGAATCGGTCGGCAGAGGTGAGCTCGTAAAGCTCGCCTTCCTTGCGCCGAAACTCTTCGCTCGTAAGTTCCCGCAAGGGCATTGGCGTGACCTGTATGCATTCCTGGCTCCGTTGGAATTGGCTGGGGTGCTATGCGATGTCCCTCAGGCGGCGGAGCTGCTCGATATGGAGGATGTTGCTAAAAAGCTCGCCCCAGATCGCTGGCTGACCGTTATTGCTTATCAGCCTCAGATGGAAAAACACTTCGACTGGACATTGGTGGAGAAAAAGCCATCGCTTTATTGGGATGAACTGCTGCGCCACCAGCCTCAGTTTGCCTGCCACTGCGACTTCGAACAACTGAAGAACTGGCAGATTCGGCGGATTCGAAGGCGACAGCCTCAATTGTTTTGAGGAAAGACTGTGCAGATCATTTCGGCTTTTGATACAGAATTACCAGTTGATGCGTTGCCCGGCTCATGGCCGTATAGAGTCCCTTTGTATCCCACCGCGGATCGGTTGTGTCGACATCCAGCAAGATCACGACCTCAGATTCGCATCCTTTGAACTTCATGTAGGTATAATACCGGATGCAATTCTTTTCGCTGGACTCAACCGGAAGTGAAACTATTGGGAATCCGCCAACGTTAAATCCGTCACCAATGGACGTGTGATTCATTGAGTGTGCGCCAAGGATTACGATTTTCTCAGGAGAAATGTGCTCATCAACTATAAGCCGGTTCAGTTCAGATTCGAGCAGTTTGCGGCAATTCCCCGTGAACTTGCGGACAGCAACACCTTCCGGTGAGGTTGGAGAGCATTCTGCATTGCGGGGGCCATAGGGCTTCATGGCCTCAAAAATCTTTTTTGTATTGCGGCAGTTCTTTTTGAGTACGATTTGAAGTGGGCCAAAATCGGGAAGAGCCAACTCATCGTTGAAGATGTTCTGTTCAGGATCGCAGAACACAAAAAACTCGCCACCCTCTACTTTCAACTTGGAAATGACATCCCACGCCTCCATTGTGAAGTCCTGTCCTTCATCCACAATAATGGCATCAAAGCAAAAATCGGGACGACTGTAAAGATACTTGTTGAGCAACTGAGGAAGGACTTCGGAATATAAGCGTGGATTGGTTCTGTACTTTGCGATTTGCTCTTCAGGAATGCCAATGGTCTCAATGCAGAACTCGAAGAAGGCCGCAGCCTTGATTTTCGGGAAAAACTCCACTTGCTTCTGAAGATGTTTTGCAAGCAGCTGATTGAAGCAGAGTAGCAGGACGCTCTTATCCCGCACAGACAGACGTTGTGCCAGTTTCACAGCCATGACAGTCTTTCCAGCACCGGCACAACCTTGAATCAACAGTCTTTCAAATCCCTCCAGGATATCCAACGCCGAGCTCTGCTGATCTGTGAGTTTGAAGGGCTTATTTGCCGCCTTGTTGTTTGTTTCTTCGGATATCGGAGTCCCAAAATCCAGATAGGGTGAGAGTATCTGCAGGACATCCTCTTCTTTCGGAATAGGATTCTCAGCGGTGGCTCTGTAAAAGATATCGTCAAGCATTGCTTTTAGCATAAGTTCAATCTGTGGTAGGGAATCAGCCGTAATTACAAAACCACGGACGGATGCTGGCCAATTCTGACTTCCCTGGCAGGATGGAAAACAGAATGCGTGAGCAATTTTGAGTGTGCATTCCCGTTTCAATCCCTCGGTAAGCAGCTTGTGAACAAAGTATTTGTTTCGTTTGGCTTGATCCTCTGGTTTGATCGGATGGTCGTTTTGATACCACTGATTGTCCCGGTAGGAAATTGCGCCGCCCTTTACCTCCATGACTACGATCCCCTCAATGGGGTGATAGAACAGGAAGTCTATCTCACCATCGCGTTTCTTGTATTTCGGGTCATCCGAGATGTAGTGGAAGGAATGGAACACATACCAATCATCTGACAGGTTCTCCTGCACGGCACGGAATACGATTTCTTCCGAGGCTGGACTCCAGTCTGAATCAAAAATAGGCGGCATCATCTTTGCCATGGCTGGTTCTCCTTTGTTGGGGTTGTGCATAATATAGCAGGCATTTGCCGGAAATTCAAGAGAGAAATCGTCTAGTCTCCCAAAATGGTATATTGGGCTTTTCGCCAGCTTATGCCAAGAAATCTCGAAAAAAGTTTTCAAGCGTCGATTATTGTTCACTTTCGCCCCCATAAATGCCCAAGAAAAGCGATTCTCCGTTTTTCGATGTCCGTTTTGCCGATTCGGGAAGGTTGTGACATCCGGCATACATGTCGATTCCGATGCCGTTTTTCGGAAAAACAACCGGACTTGAGGTCGAGGTTTCGAGTCTATCAACACCCGCTTTTTTCAAAATCAGCGCGGCTGACTCATGGTGTTTTGAGGTCAGAATCGTTTTTGATCCGGCAAAAACGGAAAACGTGAATGCGCGCTGATTTTGAAATCATGGTCGGATTACGGAGAATCAGCGCAAGTCTCAAACTTGAGTTCAAACAATCGTGAGGTCGCGACTTCACGAAACGGAGAATTTTGGCGAGAATTGGCCCGGAATATGCCGAGAGAGTCACGAAAAAGATTTCTCCACGGAGAATTCCAAGGGCGGATATGCATTCCGTAACCCTCGAATTGAGGGGGAGTTGGGAAGAAAAGAAGAAGGCATCATCGTGAGGTTGATGATGCCGTGAAGACAAAAAATGGTGGTCGCTGGGAGACTCGAACTCTCGACCTCATCCGTGTGAAGGATGCGTTCTAACCAACTGAACTAAGCGACCACTGAAGACAAAATATACTATACACCTTTTTTCGGAAAAGTCAA
>Ga0310690_10003273_pt1 | contig 24587 bp, 24 predicted proteins | sample AusTroGonzalo_MG_2_FD_207661 | JGI IMG/M metagenome (GOLD analysis project Ga0310690, IMG submission 207661) | Bovine rumen microbial communities from tropical cattle in Woodstock, Queensland, Australia - Gonzalo_04 (v2) (version 2) | ecosystem: Host-associated > Mammals > Digestive system >... | reverse complement strand
CTCGAGGAGGAACCAGTGTGCTGATCACGTCTATTTATTTTGGCATCATGATGGGTGTTAGTCGCGAGCAACTCGAACTCCGCGACCGCGTCAACGAAACCCTCGAAGAAAGCCTCGACGATGCACCGATTGTAACACTTGAATAATATGAGATACTTAATTTCCGGAGGGGGAACCGGCGGTCATATCTTCCCCGCAGTATCCATTGCAAACGCCTTGAAGGAGTTGGATCCTGAGGCTGAGATTTTGTTTGTTGGTGCACTCGGTCGCATGGAGATGGAGCGCGTGCCGCAAGCAGGGTATAAGATCATCGGTCTGCCCGTTCGGGGCTTTAACCGCGCACAACCGTGGAAGAATATCTCCGTCCTCTGGGACCTGCTGCGTTCGCTCATCCAGGCTCGTAAGATCATCAAAGATTTCCGTCCGGATGTCGGTGTCGGTGTCGGTGGTTATGCCTCCGGTGCTGCTATGTGGGTAGCAGCTAAAATGGGTATTCCTATCTTGCTACAAGAACAAAACGGCTTTGCCGGTGTGACCAATAAGTTGCTCAAAGATAAAGCGGCGAAGATCTGTGTGGCCTATCCGGGCATGGAGAAGTTCTTCCCTGCCGATAAGATTCTGCTCACCGGCAACCCGGTACGACAAAACCTGTTGGAAGGCGTCAAACACCAAACATCAAACATCAAACATCTTTTAATCATCGGCGGTAGTCTGGGTGCACGAACGATTAACGAAGCGGTGCTGGCAGGTCTTGAGCAACTCCAAGCAGCCGGTATTCATGTCGTCTGGCAAACCGGCAAGTACTACTATAAGGGAATTATGGACCAAATCTCCAATCTCCAAGCACCCATCACCAATATAGAAATTCATGAATTCCTCTCTGACATGCCCGACCAATACGCCACGGCGGACCTCGTTATCTCCCGTGCCGGCGCGTCGTCTATCAGCGAGATCTGTCTGCTCGGCAAACCTGCTATCTTAGTACCTTCGCCGAACGTAGCGGAGGACCATCAGACCCATAACGCCATGGCGCTGGTTAACCGCGATGCAGCGATTCTGGTTCGCGATGCCGATGCCGCCGAACAACTCATTCCTACGGCTATCGCAACCATCAACGACCAAGACCTGCTCGCTAAACTACATACCAACGTGCTCCAACTGGCAGAGCGTGACTCCGCCAAACGTATAGCCGAAGAGGTAATGAAACTGGCGCCAAGAAAGGCTTAGTCCTTCTTCAGATACTTAGGATAATTCTTTAGAAACACCCGTACAGCGCGTCCGAGCGAACCTATATAATCGCCTCCGGACGCGTTGGCGTGTCCGCCGCCGCCGAACACTTCATGCGCCATGATATTGACCGGACGGTCACCCTGCGAACGGAAGGAAATCTTAATCACCGGATTCGACGTGCCGGGCTTAGGCGGTTGCTCGCGCATAAAAACCGAATAATACACATCGCTGATCTGCAGCGGCATGTTCACCAAACCTTCCGTGTCACCGGCTTTGTAATGGAACCGCTGCAACTCCTCGTCCGACAGCGTTATCAACGCCATGTGATGCTCCGGGAACAACTGTAATTTACGGTGCAACGCATATCCGATTAACCGCAACCGATCCGGCGAGTATTGATTGAAAACGGCGTTGTAGATCTCGTCCTTGTTAATCCCTGCCCGCAGTAACTGAGCAATCATCTCATAGATATCAGGATTATTGCTATTGAACGCGAAATTGCCCGTATCCGTCATCAATCCCGTATAGAGACAAACGGCTATCTGATTACTGATTACTGAATACTGACTACCGCCGTCTGTACTCGTAATGAACCTATACACCAGTTCGCACGTCGACGTAGAATGCGGATAAGAGAACGCAACCGTTGCAAAATCCGAAGGGTTGAGGTGATGGTCAATCATAATCTTCGGGCATTCGTTCAGGACTATCCGTTCGCCTACGGGACCGATGCGCTTCGGTTCGTTAAAATCCAAACAGATATGCAGATCCGCTTCGGCAATCACTTGGTCTGCTTCCGTTTCATGCCCTTCATACACCAGCACTTCATCCGCCCCGGGCAACCAAGCCAAGAACTCCGGACACGCATTCGGCGTTATCACCGTCACCTTCTGACTACTGACTACTGAATACTCACTACCCTTTACCCAATACTCACTACCCAACCAATGCTTCATTCCCAACGACGAACCCATCGCATCGCCGTCAGGCGCGATATGCGTAAAGATGACGATCCGCTTCGCCTCTGCTATCATCCGCTTCGCCTGTTCTACCTTCGCCAAATCCAATATCTGTTCCATACTTCCAAATTTTGCATGCAAAATTACTACAATTTTTTGACATAAGCAAATTTATTTGCAATTTCTCTTCACTTTTCACTTTTTACCTCTCACCTTTATCTTATGGTTTACATCGTCTTCCAACGATGTGAGGAATCCCTTTTAGTTAATTAGGGTCCCCGACGAAATCATACTGACAGTCAAATGCATTAATTTTATTTCACACATCACACCTCTCAATTAACGCCCCCCTCCACGACCCTTTAACGAGTCGTTTACGAGACTAACACGAGACTATTACGAGACTTCATCGAGTTCACTTTTTGCAAAGTCAAGTTAGCAAAATGAAAGTTTTGGCAGAATTTGGTGACATTTTGTTGCATAAACCAATAATTTGTTGTACCTTTGCGACCGTTTTTGTTGTTTTTTGAAGATATTAGACATTTTTCAGCAATATAAAGTGTTGAATTGACAATATACAACATTAATTAACTTTTTTTATTAACTAAATTTATTTAAGGTATGAAAAGATTTTTATCTTTATTCTGCGCGTTTGCTATCATCTTTAGCGTCAGCGCAGCTCCTGCGAAGCTCGCTTCTCGTTTTGAGCAACCTGTGAAATTTGAGAAGAAAGCTGAATTGCAAAAAAAAACCGCCAAAAAACAAGTTAAGTTCGCTGGTAAACAAATCCAAAATGCGAACGTGTTGAACGTTGTAGAGGCTAAACAATTGGCCAATGGACGTGCCATCAAAAAAGCACCGAAAGCAGCTACAGAGGTAATTGTAAGTGCTATTTACAAAGAGTACTATGCTTCGACTCTTGATGTATGGTATTTATTGTATAACGAGGATCAATCACTCGTTTATGCGTTCGACATCATTCTGCCGGAAGGTCAAGAGGATGTTGAGTTAGGTACAACTTACACCTTGGCAGACATGGATCCAAGTTATAGTACTTGGGGTACGGAACTGTATGTGTCCTATGGATATGGTACTGCTTATGCAGAGGCAACCTTCACCAAAACGGTTGATGCAGAGGGATTTGTGCAAATCGCAGCCACAATCGTTGATGAGAATGGTGATGAGTTCACGTTGACTTATGACGAGGCTAGCGCACCGAAGGCTCCAGAAGGTGGTGAGTTCGAAGCTGATGAAATCTCTGTTTATCATGGTGACACCCTTGTTCAGTATGTATTAACAGATTCAGTAGATCGTCTGGTATTCTACTTCGCCTTTAAGATTGAAGAAGGTGCAGGTGATATCGAGTCAGGCAAGACTTACACTTTTGATGATGCAATCGCTCGCTATTCCGGCATTGCATTTAATGGTACAGAAAGTTTCGATTTCGTTTCTCTCAGCTTTGTTAAAACCGTAGCTGATGACCTTTCTTATGAGATCGCAGCAGAGGGCGTTGATGAAAATGGAAATACTTGGAAAGTAACCGCTTCAAAAGACGCTCCGAAGCTCTCTGAGGAGACCCTGCAACTGAATGGTACGGCAGAGGTTGGTACTTACGCTTCTTATATTGAGGCAGCGGATGCAGATACTACGGTCTATGTAGCGCTGACTCTTTGGACCGATGATCTCGTAGGTGAATGGACCGAGGAAGATCTCTATACATATGGTAGTTACGTGTTCTTTAACGAGGCTTGGTATGTCATTAACAAGGCAGATTTCGCGGTAACCTTCGATGAGGAAGCTAGCCAATTTAAGGTTGCCGGTACATTGGAGACGGAGAATGAGGACGATGATTTAGATCAAATTATCTTTACACTCGACCTTACCCTTGAAGGAGAAGCTCCTGAACCGGCTTCGTCTGAGGAAGTGACCTTCGAAATGAAAGATATGACCGCTGCTATCACTGAGGAATATTGGGATTTGAAGGGTACCGATACGCTTACTGGTTACTTCTTGGAAATCAGAAGTCTTGCTCCGCAAGTGGCTGGTACCTATACCGCGGATGACCTTGATGATTACTGGACATACGTAGGTACAGGCAGTCAGACTTACTTCGATATCAAAGAGGCTGACGTAACAGTAACCTTCGAGAATAATATCCTGGCTGTTGTGGGTACGATGACCTTCGTTGAGGCAAGCTCTAAAGATACCATCTTCGCTACGTTGAACGTAGCCGGTGAGTTCGATCCTTCGCACCTTGAGTATGATGAGAAAGATGATGACTTCATCGTTGACTTCCCGACCTTTGATGCATACTTCGATTATATTGAAGAGGATGGCGTAGTATATGTTCAAGCAACCGATGAGAATAAAAACTCTATCACCCTTGAGTTCCCGGCTGAGGTAGGTACCGAGGCTCTGGCAGCAGGTGAGTATCCTATTGATTTGAGCGGCGAGGTTGGTACAGTAGGTGCAGGTGCCGGCGTTGTGGATGGCTATATACAAGGTTCGTTCGCAGGTATCAGAGGTACACAAGGTATTTCCAATGTTTGGTTCCTCGTTTCCGGTACTGTAACCGTTACTGAAGAGGGTAACATCGTAGTTGATGCGGTTAACTCGTACGATCGTGCTATCAAGTGCACCCTGAGTGCAGCTCAAGGCATTGAGAATGTAGTTCTGACTGAGAAGATTCAGAAAGTCGTTGTGGACGGTGCTGTTTACGTAATCCGTGACAACAAGATGTTCAACGTTCTCGGTACACAAGTTCGTTAATTTAATAGAACACATTTTTTTCAGAAAAGACGTCTTTCGGGGCGTCTTTTCTGTTGTTTGTTTGTTGCATTCTTATAGGGGCGATTACGAGCCGTTTCCGAGTCAACTACGAGCCAACCACGAGCCAACTACGAGAGATAAAGGGGTGTTTATGGTCATAAACCTTGTTTTGTCCATAAAAATCGTTAAAATATTTGTATATTCCAAATATTTGTTGTACCTTTGTACGCTAATTTGGGATATTATGGCTAGAACGGAAATTTCTACAGTAGGAGAATTCGGCTTAATCAAGCGTTTGACCAAAGACTTGAAGCCGGTTCAACCCAGCACAAAGAAAAGTGTGGGGGATGATTGTGCAGTGATGAATTTTGGCTCCTCTCGCGTCCTTATGACTACCGATATGTTGCTGGAGGGCATTCATTTCAATCTCGAATATGTGCCGCTCAAACATCTCGGTTATAAGGCTGCTGTGGTCAATTTCTCCGATATATACGCGATGAACGGTACGCCGACGCAAATCACAGTCAGCCTGGGCGTAAGCAGTAAGTTTTCGTTGGAGGATATAGAAGCGCTCTATTCCGGCATTCGCCTCGCGTGCGAACGCTACCACGTGGACATCGTCGGTGGAGATACTTGTGCATCGATGAACGGTTTGACTATCTCCATCACTTGTTTGGGAATAGTTCAAGAGAAAGACATCGTTTATCGGAATGGCGCTAAGCTGAATGATCTGATTTGCGTGTCCGGTAATCTTGGCACCGCCTATATGGGCCTGCAACTGCTTGAGCGCGAACGGTTAGCACATAAGAATACAGAATACAAAGTACAGACTACAGACGTTATTCCGGCTTTTGAAGGCAAAGAGTATTTGCTGGAGCGCCAACTCAAACCCGAAGCACGGCGAGATATATTGGAGGCGCTGCGCAAAGCGGGAGTTCAACCGACGGCGATGATGGATGTGAGTGACGGACTGTCGTCTGAATTGCTGCATATATGCAGCCAGTCGAACGTGGGTTGTTGCGTGTATGAGGATAAGTTGCCGATTGATTTTGAAGCAGCGGCGCTCGCTGAAGAGATGAACCTCAATATTGTCACTTGTGCGCTGAACGGCGGCGAAGACTACGAATTGCTCTTTACTTGTTCGCTCGATGACTACGAGAAACTGATTCCGATTGATGATCTGTACATCATCGGACATATTACCAAATCTGAGTACGGTTGTAACCTCATCGGCCGTAATGGCGAAGAAATAGGGTTAAAAGCGCAAGGATGGCAAGCGTTCCAAGAATGATGAATATCGCGATTATATTAGCCGGAGGGACGGGAAGTAGAGTAGGCGGAGAGACGCCGAAGCAGTTACTGCCGTTGGTGGATGGACGGAGTGTGTTAGAGCATTCGGTGGATGCGTTTGAGCAGTCGGAAAAGATAGATGAGATCGCTATCGTCATGCACCCTGAGTGGATGGATGAAGCGAAACGGATAATAGAACGCAATCGTTGGAACAAGGTGACGAAGATTATCCCCGGTGGCAACGAACGTTGGGAGAGTTCCTGGCATGCCATCTTGGCATATGAAGCAGTCAGCGATCAGCCGTCAGAAGTCAGCCTTTGGTTCCACGACTGTGCACGGCCGTTCGTTAGCCAACGTATTTTAAGCAATATAGCGGCAGCGCTGGAGGAACACGACGCTGTGACGGTGGCAGTACCCGTGACGGATACGCTGTATAGAGTCGAATGTCAAAAGTCGAAAGTCGAAAGACCAGAGTTAATGGTGAAGAGTATTCCTCCGCGGAGCGAGTTTATGCGCGCGCAGACACCGCAGGCGTTTCGATATGAGGTGGTTTTTGAGGCATATGCGAAAGCGCTCGCGGACGATGAGTTAGCGGCAACAGACGATGCCGGCATCGTACGTAAGTATGCTCCCGCACACAAGATCTATATTGTGCAGGGCGAAGAGGCCAACCGCAAAATAACGTACAAGGAAGATTTGGAATAATGTTAAATGTTTAATGTTTAAGGTTTAATGAACGAACAAACAGTTATACAACGAGCAACGGAGTGTTTGCAAAGGGAGGCACAGGCTATCGAGGCACTGATTCCGCGGATTGATGAGAAGTTCATGCGTGCGGTGGAGATGATTCGTAGTTGCAAAGGCAAAGTGGTAGTAACCGGTGTAGGCAAAAGCGGACATATCGGTTCGAAGATAGCTGCTACCTTGGCTTCTACCGGCACACCGGCGTTCTTCTTGAATCCGCTGGATGCTTATCACGGCGACTTGGGTATGTTAGGCGAGGAGGATATAGTGCTGGCTATCTCTTATTCGGGTGCTACGGAAGAGTTAGTGCGGTTCTTGCCGATTATTCAGGCGAAGAAGATTCCTATTATTGGCATGTCGTCGAAGGAAGACTCGCCTTTGGCTCGCTGCGCCACTATTCATCTGAACATCGCCATTGAGCAAGAGGCTGATCCGCTGAACCTTATTCCTACGGCTTCGACGACAGCTACTCTGGCTTTGGGCGATGCGCTCGCCTGCGCGCTGATTGAGGCTACGCATTTCCAACCGACGGATTTCGCACGTCTGCACCCGGGTGGAGATTTGGGACGTAAGTTGTCGGCGAAAGTGGAGGAAGTGATGTTCACAGAGAACCTGCCGTTTGTCACGCCGGAGATGACGATGGAACAAGCGATTGAGATTGTGACGAAAGGAACGCTGGGAATCGGAATAGTAGTGGAAAGTCAAAAGTCGAAAGATGAAAAATTAGTCGGCATCATCACCGATGGTGATATTAGACGGGCGATGGTGCGGTTAGGACAGGCGTTCTTTGCAACGCCGGTGGCAGATATAATGTCCCGTAACCCCAAGACCATCAGTAAGGATGCAAAGATTGCTGAAGCCGGCGAGAAGATGAACCATCACTCCATCCACACGCTGGTGGTAGTGAAACCGTCGGCTGTCAGTGGTCAGCCATCAGAGGTGGTAGGTGTAGTCGATTCATTTTCGTGCTTGCCCGGAACACGGTTTTATCATTAGATATGAAGGAGTACGATTATTTGATAGTAGGCGCAGGTCTGTACGGGGCGGTGATGGCATACCGGCTGACGCAAGCCGGTAAACGCTGTTTGGTGGTTGATAAGCGTCCGCACGCAGGGGGCAATGTGTATTGTGAGGATGTGCAAGGAATTCATGTGCACACTTACGGCGCGCATATCTTCCATACTTCCAATAAAGAAGTGTGGGATTTTGTGAACCGCTTCGTGCCGTTTAATCGCTACACCAACAGTCCTATAGCGAACTATCGGGGCCAACTCTACAACTTGCCGTTTAACATGAATACTTTCGCCCAGATGTGGGGTGTTACCACTCCGGCTGAGGCGCAGGCGAAGATAGACGAACAACGGGCGGAGGTGCTGGCACAATTAGAGGGACGTGAACCGGCTAACCTCGAAGAACAAGCCTTGGCCTTAGTGGGCAAAGACATCTACGAACGGCTTATCAAAGGCTATACTGAGAAACAATGGAGTCGGCCATGCTCCGAACTGCCGGCGTTCATCATTCGCCGCCTACCGCTACGAATGGTATTTGATAATAATTACTACAACGATTTATACCAAGGTATTCCGATTGGCGGATACAATGTGTTAATTGATAAACTCCTCGAAGGCGCTGAACTCAGACTGAACACGGATTTCTTGGAACACAGAGCCGAATTAGAAGGTTTGGCAGAGCATATCATCTACACCGGCGCGTTAGATGCTTATTTTGACTATCGGTTCGGACATTTGGAGTACCGCACCGTGCGATTTGAGACCGAGTGCTTGCCCATGACCAATTATCAGGGAAATGCGGTGATCAATTATACCGATTCGGAAGTGCCTTATACGCGCGTGATTGAGCATAAGCATTTTGAATTATTCGGTGCAGCGGTAGAGGCTTGTCCGGTGACGGTGGTTAGTCGCGAGTATTCGATGGAGTGGAAGCCCGGCATGGAACCCTATTATCCCGTTAACGACGACAAGAACAGTTGCCTTTATGCGCAGTACAAAGCCTTGGCAGACCAAGAGAAGAAGGTGCATTTTGGCGGGCGGTTAGCGGAGTATAAATACTACGACATGCATGTGATAGTAGAAAAAGCGCTTGCGGTGGACATAAGCGATTTGGATAAAGAATGAACGAGTGAAGGAATGAAGGAGATAAAGTTATTTTTGACGGATGTAGACGGTTGTCTGACTGACGGAGGGATGTATTACTCCGCCGAAGGCGATGTGATGAAGCGTTTCTGCGTGTATGACGGCATGGGCATGGTGCGGCTGCAACAGGTCGGTATTCCTTGTGGTATCTTGACGAGCGAGAACAGTCCGATTGTAAAGGCGCGCGCAGAGAAACTCCAGCTCCGTTATCTCTATCTCGGCGTCGGTAGTCGCGTTAATCCCAATTGCCTGACCAAACTCCAAGCGGCGCAAGAGATATGCGCAGAAATGGAAATTAGTTTGGAGGAGGTTTGTTTTGTGGGCGATGATATCAATGATGTTGAGTTATTAGAGGCTGTCGGTTATTCTTGTTGTCCGCCGAATGCTCGACCGGAAGTGCTGGCTATACCCGGAATACGCGTGCTGAAGACCCCTGGCGGCCACGGCGCCATACGAGAGATATGTGACGAATTGCTTAGGCAATGAGTAGGAAATGAGTAGGGAACGCCAAGGGTAATGGCTAACGAACGATTAACGAATATTTAACCAATCACTAACGGTTGTGTAAAGGTTCATGGGAGAGGTGAGTGGTGAAAGGATAAAAATGACATTGCATTATTTGCACTATCTGCACTTTTGAGGACGAAAGTGCAAAAAGTGCAGAAAGTGCAGAGCAATTTTTTGATAGAAGAGAAAAATAAAGGAGATATGACTAAATTTTCCATTATAGTACCTGTTTACAATCGCCCGGATGAAGTGGCGGAGTTGTTGGATAGTTTGACCAAACAAACGGATAAGGGCTTTGAAGTGCTGATCATCGAGGATGGTTCGAGTGTGCCATGTGAGGATATATGCAAGCAGTACGAGAAGCAACTGGATTTGCACTATTATTTCAAACCCAATTCCGGTCGTAGTGAGACTCGTAATTACGGAATAGAACGCGCGAATGGCGATTGGTTCATCATCTATGATTCGGATGTGATTGTTCCGCCGCAGTATATAGCTACTGTGCGGGCAGAGCTGGAAGCGCATCCCGAGGTGGACTGTTACGGCGGACCGGATGCAGCAGATGCCAGTTTCAGCGACGTGCAGAAAGCGATTAACTACTCGATGACATCCATCATGACAACCGGTGGTATTCGTGGGGGAATGAAAAATAAGGACAAATTCTCACCACGGTCCTTCAATATGGGTATCTCGCGTAAATGCTTCGAGGCCGTAGGCGGGTATAAGAATATGATTGGCGAAGATATCGATTTGTCGATTCGTATCCAACAGGCTGGATTCAAAACAACCTTGATACCTGAAGCATATGTGTACCACAAACGGAGAGTGGATTTAAAGAAGTTCTTCTGGCAAGTGAACACTTTCGGCAAAGGACGTGTGTTACTGGGAGAGATGCATCCGGGATCGATGAAATTGGTTCATTTGCTGCCTGCGGCGTTTGTGATGGGTAACATCGCCTTGGTTTTGCTGGCATTTTGGTCACCATGGTTCTTGTTACCTATTGGGTTGTATGTATTAGGATTATTTGTTGAGTCGCTGATCAAGAATCGATCAGTCAAAATAGCGTTGCTGTCGATTGTAGCAGCATACATGCAATTGTTCGGTTACGGAACCGGTTTTTTAGGCGAGTGTATTACACATAAAGCAAGAAAGAAAAAACAAGAAGAATTATATAAATAACATCGATATGAAGAAAATTTTAGTAACTGGAGGAGCTGGTTTTTTAGGCTCGCACTTGTGCGAAGCGTTGCTCAAACAGGGTAATGAAGTAATCTGTATGGACAATTATTTCACAGGTAGCAAGTCCAATATTGTTCATCTGTTAGATAATCCGTATTTTGAGTTATACCGTCATGACGTGACAATGCCTGCGCATGTGGAGGTAGATGAGATTTACAACTTGGCATGTCCCGCCTCGCCTATTCATTACCAATATGACCCTATCAAGACGATTCAGACGTCCATCATGGGTGCGATTAATATGTTAGGCATCGCGAAACGTACGGGCGCGAAGATCTTGCAAGCATCGACGAGCGAAGTATACGGCGATCCGCATGTGCATCCGCAACCCGAAGAATACTGGGGCAATGTGAACCCGATAGGTATCCGTTCGTGTTATGACGAAGGAAAACGTTGTGCGGAGACATTATTCTTTGATTATTATCGCCAGAATGGTGTGCGGATTAAGGTAATTCGTATCTTCAATACCTACGGTCCGAATATGCACCCGAATGACGGTCGTGTAGTGTCGAACTTCATTGTTCAGGCGCTGAAGGGCAAGGATATCACTATTTATGGCGACGGTAGTCAGACGCGCTCTTTCTGTTATTGCGATGATTTGATTCGCGGTATGATAGCGATGATGGGAACAGATGACAGTATTACGGGCCCGATTAATCTGGGTAACCCGCATGAGTTTACCATTAAGCAATTAGCGGAACTGGTAATTGAACTGACAGGCGCTCCTTCCAAAATCATCTACGAACCCCTTCCGTCCGATGACCCAACACAACGTCAACCAATCATCGACAAGGCGAAGGAGATCTTGGGCTGGGAACCGACCATTCAGCTTCGCGAAGGACTCATCAAAACCATTGAGTATTTTGACAAGAAATTGAAGAGCGAGTGACTGTCTCCGGGAACTCAAGAGCCTCAAGCAAATTTTTAAAAGAAGAGAAAAATTAAGGAGAGATGAAAGTAATAACATTTGGTGTGTTTGATTTATTGCATATCGGACATATTCTTCTGTTTCAACACATTAAGGAGTTGGCAGAAGATGTGCACTTGGTAGTCGCAGTGCAAGACGATGATACAATCAAGAAGTACAAACCACAAGCGGAGATAGTTAATAATCTTCAGCAAAGAATGTATATGGTTGGTGCTTTGCGTTTTGTGGATGAAGTTGTTGTATATAGTGATGTTGATAGAGACATCACAACATTTGATTTTGATGTATTTGCAAAAGGACCGGATCAAAATCATGCGGGTTTTCAAGCTGCGACAAAATGGTGTGAGGCAAATGGAAAGAAAGTTGTGACTATTCCAAGGACAGAGGGAATATCTTCAACTATTTTAAGAAAATCTTATTTGAAGTAATAGAGTTGTGAATATTAAGGAAAAGTTTAAGCAATTTGTCGGAATCTCATTCTGGGATAGCGTTTATAAAATGTTTACCTTCCGCGATTTCTTTATTGCGGCTTTTCCTGCTTGCTTGTTGCGCAAAGTGGCGAGAGTTCGGGAAATGCAGCAACGCAAGATAGAACAACTTCGCACACAAGAGAAATGCCGTGTAGCGTTTTTTCTGCAAACACCATCTGTATGGAAATATGATACGCTTTATCGAAAATTAGGGGAATCGGATAATTTTGAGCCGATAGTAGTTATTTCTCCGTATAATGTTCATATCAATTATGACAAGCAAGAGTGTTTTCGAGTAATGAAGCAGACAGAGGACTTTGCTCGTGAACGTGGATATAACTATGTAAGCGCGTATGATTGGAAAAACCTTAAATGGCGCAATATAAAGAAAATCTACAAACCAGACATTGTATTTTTTACTAAGCCATATAAGGATACTCTTCGTGCATATCATATTTATAATTTTTTAGACGCTCTAACTCTTTACGTTCCATATAGCATGAATAATTCGAAAATGTTCCATAATAATTATGGTTTACCTTTTCAATCTCTCTTATGGAAATTATTATTGGAAACAGATTATCATAAGCATTATGCAGAGATGTATGAAAAATGTGGTGGGGAGAACGTTGAAGTAGTAGGTGCATTAGTAATGGAGAAGTTGATGCAAGCGGACTATAAACCGGAAGACGTGTGGAAACCGCTGGTAAAGAAAAAGAAAAGGATTATTTGGGCACCACACCATACTGTAGATTACCTTTTTAACTCATCTAATTTTTTGATTTATTGCGAGGATATGCTGCGGTTGGCAGAGGAATATAAGGATGAAGTGCAGTTCGCTTTTAAACCCCATCCTGTACTCAAATTCAAACTCATTAATATATGGGGATTGGATAAAACAGAAGCATATTATAATCGATGGGCAAGCATGGAAAACGGACAGATAGAGCAAGGGGATTATATTGATTTATTCAAGACATCGGACGCTATGATTCACGATAGTATTTCTTTCATGACAGAGTATTTGTTTGCCCAGAAACCAGTACTTTTTCAAATTCGTAATGAAAAATTGAGAGATGAATTCAATGTCTTTGGGCAGTTGTGTCTGGAACAGCATTATCATGCACACTCAATAGAAGAAACAGAGCAATTCATTCGTGAGGTGGTGATTGCAGGCAAAGACCCAAAGAAAGAAGAACGGGAGCAGTTCTACAAGCAGTATTTATATCCGAAGGATGGAGTAATGCCGTCTGAGAAGATATTTGATATATTAAAAACAGCAATCGGGAAATAATTAGTATATTATATATTATATGAAGCAAATCAATTGGAAACAGATTTGGCAGCAATTGTGGCCGCATATAGTGGCTATACTTGTTTTTGTCTTGCTGTGTGTGGTGTATTTTGCACCGGAATTCTTTGAGAACAAGCAATTACCGCAAGGCGATGTGATTAGTGCTATTGGAATGGGTCAAGATGGACGGGATTATCATGAACAAAGTGGAGAATATGCACACTGGTCGAATGCTATGTTTGGCGGTATGCCGCATAATATGACATATACGGAAGGATCCAAAAGCATTTTTAGCCGTGTAGAAAGGTTTTTCCAATTGTGGCTTCCGAGACACACGGCTGCTCCGTTATTTTTGTACTTATTGGGCTTTTATATTTTTATGCTTAGTGTAGGGTGTAGCCCTTGGTTAAGTATAGTGGGAGCGCTTGCTTTTGCGTTTGCATCCTATAATATAGTTATCATTGATGCCGGACATATTAATAAGTGTTTGGTGATAGCTACCATGCCTGCCATTTTAGGTGGCATTATGTTATGTTATCGCAAACGCTACGTGGTGGGAATAATAGTCACTTTGGTGGCGTTGGGACTGGATGTGTGTTGGAGTCACCAACAGATTTCGTATTATCTAATTCTGATGATAATTCCTTTGGCCATTGCCTATTTTGTTGCAGCGATTTATGCAAAGACGATAAGGGATTTCTTTATTGCATCTGCTATTTTATTGGGCGTGGCCGTATTGGCTATTGCACCGGCAGCCGATAAACTCATTCCTACGATGGATTACTCGAAGGAGACCATGCGAGGAGGGGCAGTACTGCACGGAGCAGCTGATAGTGAAGCGGGTAAATCTGGGCTGAATAGAGATTATGCTTTTATGTGGAGTTATGGCAAAGCAGAAACAATGACACTGCTTATCCCGAATTTCTATGGAGGTAGTAGCAACTATCCATTAGGTGAGAATAGCGAAATGTACCGCACCATTAAGAAATATGCCGGTTCTTCGCAAGCGAAGCAATTTGTTAAGTCTGCTCCGACTTATTGGGGAGATCAGCCGTTTACATCCGGCCCGGTCTATGCAGGAGCGATTATCTGTTTCCTCTTTATCTTAGGTCTGCTCGTTGTTCCACAAAAAGAACGTTGGTGGTTATTGGTTGCGGCTATTATTGGTATTGTAATGTCTTGGGGACGAAATTTCCCGAGTTTGAATAACTGGCTTTTTGACCACCTGCCTTTGTACAATAAGTTCCGTACACCCAGTATGGCACTTGTGATGACAACAACAGCTATGGCGATGATGGCCATGTTGGCCTTGAAAGAGACGATTGAGCGACACGTGACACTGAAACAGGTAGGAATCGCCAGTGGTGTGTCTATGGGCTTGTGTTTGCTATTTGTCTTATTCCCTGGGATTGCGGGTTCATTTTCGGCCAAGATTGATGCACAGATGCCTGACTGGTTGACGACTGCATTGGTTGCTGACCGCCGTCATATGTTAACTACAGATGCATGGCGTTCGTTGCTATTCATTCTTTTGGGCTGCGGCGCATTGTTAGCATATCTCAAGTGGGATAAAATGAAACAAGGATGGCTGATTGCGATTCTCAGTGTGCTCGTTCTTACAGATCTGTGGGCGGTGGATAAACATTTCTTAAATGATGGCCATTTTATACCAAAGAAACAGCATGTATGGACACCGACTGAAGCTGATGAACAGATTTTGATGGACACCGATCCGGACTACCGCGTACTCAATTTAACGTCCAATACGTTTAATGAGTCACGCACGAGTTATTATCACAAGTCGATAGGAGGTTATAGCCCGGCTAAGTTACGTAGGTATCAGGATATTATTGATTATTATCTGTCAGGGCGCATCAATATGAATGTGATCAATATGCTCAATACGCGCTATGTGATTACTAAACAAGGAGTACAATATAATCCTGAGGCTTTTGGAAATGCATGGTTTGTGAATGATATAGAATGGGTGAATACACCGAATGAAGAGATAGCGGCTATCGGCGATGCAGATTTGCGGAAAGTGGCATTTGTGGATACCTGTTGGCGTAGCAAAGTTAAAGGCTCAGTATCCATGACACAACCGGCTTCTATTGAGTTAACCAATTATGCGAATCCTGGCAATCTGTTCTATGAGAGCGAGAGCGCAGAGGATGGTTTAGCTATATTCTCGGAGGTATACTACAAGACTTGGCGTGCGTTTGTAGATGGTGAGGAAGTTCCTGTTCTTCGTGCTGATTACATCCTCCGTGCGATAGCGGTTCCAGCAGGAAAGCATTCAATCGAGTTCCGTTGTAAAGATGAGTTATTGGTAAAGACGCAAATGTGGTCTATTGTGGCTTCTATCCTGATTGTATTACTTATTATTTCATTGTTAATCTTCCGTAAGAAGATTGAGAAAGAATGAACTTGTTAACAATAAATAGTTTTGATTGTTCCGCGCAGTCTTCGGGAGGAGTGAACCAAACAACGGTAATCCTTACCCGTTATTTTACGCATCAGTGTGGAATAAACTGCTATTTGGGTTTCTTTGAGAATAACCTGCCACAATTTGAACCCCTACCTGAGTTCAAGGGACGTATATTGCTTAATTGTCGTTTTGAAGAAAAGGCTTTTGAGGCATTCTTGCGCACGAATCAGATTGATATCGTGCAGGTGAACTTCCTTAAGAAGCACAACCTTAAAACTATTCCACAGATATACAAGATTGCGCATCAGTGTGGAGCAAAAGTGATTTATGCATTTCATATGTGCCCGGGCTTTCAAAGCGTGACTTATGGTTCTTGGGAGCGCGTCAAATATGGTTGGCTTCATCATGACAATGCCATTGAGGAAACGAAGAAATGGATCCTCACGCAAACGAAATGGTTTTGGGGAGGATTGGCAAGACGTATATTGCAGCCCAAATATCGTGTGCCGCTTGATAGTTGCGACAAACTAGTTGTGTTGTCCAAATATTATTTTGATACTTATGCATATTTTGCCGACACGAAGCCCAATAATAAAATGACGGCGATAGGAAATGCACTTCGTTTCAATGAATATGCTTCAAAACAAGACATTGAGAAAAAAGAGAAAACAATACTTGTTGTGGCACGCTTTGATGAAGATATAAAACGAGTATCATTGCAACTACGTGCATGGAAACAGATTTGTGACGATTCTCAATTTGCGGATTGGAAATTCCAAATAGTTGGAGACGGACGAGATAAGGATTTTTATAAATACCTCGTGCGGAAGTGGAATTTGCCGCGTGTTGAATTTACCGGTAGACAGGATCCTAAAGAGTATTATCGAAAAGCCTCTCTTTTCCTTATGACCAGTACAGCTGAAGGATGGGGTATGGTGTTAACAGAAGCACAACAAATGGGAGTGCCTATTATAGCAATGGATTCATATGGTGCTCTGCATGATATCATCGAAAATGGGGTAAATGGTCGCATTGTGCCGAATGATGATTTGAAAGCGTTTCAGGCAGCTATAAAAGAACTTATGCTCAATGATGGTTTGCGCCAAAAAATGGCTATAACCTCTGTGAAGTTAAGTAAGCGATTTGAAATTGAAAAAATATTACAAAAATGGTTGCAATTATTTAATGAAACGTTTAAAACATCTAAATAATTTACATATGAAAGTAAATATTCCTATAGTAATAGTACATACGGGGGATAGTTTTTATTTGGAACCTGTTTTATGTCAGGCTCGTAAATCTAATCCTGATAGTCATATTTATTTAATCAGCGATGAATCTACTAATCATTATGATTTTATAGAACATATCAATATATCCGATTATTTTACTTCTGCTGAAGAGTTTAAGAAAGTTTATGTTCATATGTCTATAAATCCATATCACTATGAGTTGTACTGTTTTTTAAGATGGTTTGTTATTTTAGATTTTGTGACTAAGCATAATATATCACATTTTCTTTGTATAGATTCTGATGTGATGTTATATTGTAACGTAGATGAAGTGTTTGGGAAATGGATTGATTATGATATGACAACGTGCCAAATTATTGGACCTCAATATACCTTATTTAATAAAGATTCCCTGAAAAAATTCTGCAAATATATATATGATCACTATGCAGAAAAGGACGGCTTGGAAGAGGTGCGTTATTGGCATACTAAAGGAGGTATTTCAGACATGAAGTTCTTTATGTATTATAGTGAGCAACCCAATATTCGTGTTTTTGATACAGCGCAAGTTATAGATGGGACGTGCTTTGATTATAATATGAAAATACCTCAAGGATTCGAAAAAAAAGGTAGATTAAAAAAATTATATTGGCGTGACGGCATTCCATATTGTAAAAGTGTGAATAGTGGAGAATATATCCGCATGAATGGATTGCATTTTCAAGGAGGAGTAAAACATCATTTATATAAGTACATATATCGCGCTAATAAAGAGTCGCTTATGGATGTTTTTTGCGGCGCTATCAAATGGTATCTTAATCCAAAGCGTTTACAAAGTCGTATTCAGGAACTGAAAAAAATTGTATCCAACAAAGAGATGCTTATCTACTTTGTCAAAATGAGAATATTTTGGCGGTTTCATAAGGAGTTCAAAAATTAAATTATCAAATGATATCCATCATCACCATCACCTATAACGCAGAAAAATGGTTGGAGCGCACGATGAAGAGTGTGCTGGCGCAGACATGTAAAGACTATGAGTATATCATCGTAGATGGAGCATCGAAGGATGGTACAGTAGATATAATCAAACGTCTCGAACCGCAATTCAAAGGACGCTTGTCTTGGAAGTCCGAACCGGACAAGGGTCTTTACGATGCAATGAATAAGGGTATCGCACGGGCAAAGGGAGACTTCCTTTGGTTTATGAATGCAGGGGATGAGATATATGCACCGGATACACTTGCGCATATAGTGGCTGCGGCTAAAGATGATACCGATATTGTCTATGGTAAGGCGTGTATCGTGAATGCAGAAGGAGTAAAAGTGAGTGAGCATCATAAGCCGACACCTCCCAATTTGCAGCGCAAACATTTCTTGAACGGACTGGTGGTGAGCCATCAGGCTATTTTGGTGCGCCGTTCGATAGCAGGAGAATATAATACCGCTTATCGCATCTCGGCAGACTACGATTGGGTGATTAGAGCTGTAACTGCTTCTCGTAAGAATACGTTTTTAGATGAATATGTCTGTAAGTTCCTCACAGAGGGCGTGAGCCAAAAACAAAGAAAACGCTCATGGATAGAGCGCTTTCATATCATGCGTGCACACTTTGGGATTTTCCGTACCCTGTGGGCACATTTTATCATAGTGCTTAAATATCCTTTCTCGATCAAGTATTAGGACTTGATTATCTTTCTGATTTCACAGAGTTCTTCTTTAACGTGGAGGAGGATGTCTAGGGCGGAATGACGCTCATCGGAGTGCTTGGCATTGGAGGACAGTTCGCGGCGGATGGCATCAATGCGGGTTATATGCAACTCATCGCGGATGTATTTGATGCGTTTGATGAGTTCTTGGTCTTCCGCTGTGTAATAGCGGTTTCCGTGTCGATCTTTGCGTGGGTTCAGTTGTTCGAACTGCTGCTCCCAATACCGCAAGGTAGAGGCAGGAATGCCTGTCTCGGCGATCGTGTCGCGCATGGAGTAATATCTTTTGCTTTCACTCATTATTTACAAATCTTTAGTTTCTTACCAGCGCGGATCATATCGTTTGTTAATCCGTTCCATTGCTTGAGTTGTTTGACGGAACAATGGAATTTCTTCGCGATGGTGCTGAGGCTGTCGCCGTTTTTAATGGTGTAATACGTGACGCCATTGACGCGGTAAGCACCGGTGATGGAGGTCACTTTCGCGAGGTCTATTTCTGCGCGACGATTATGGATAAGGCTGTCCGCTTTATAGGCCAAAATCGTATCCTGCATATCTATGAATAGCCCTGTTTTTTCAGCCGGCAAGCAAAGGGCATAAGTACTTCCGCCCGGCAGGATATCCCTTGAGTACTGCGGGTTGAGGCGTCGTAGTTCGTTCATATCGATGCCTAAGTTCTCGCTTACTTGCTGCAGGTGCATGCGTTGTGCGGTGCGAATAGTGTCGGTGAGCATTGTTTTCTCAATTGGCGCCTTGCAGATACCATGTTCCTCTCCGTAGTTCATCGCGTAGTTGGCGGCGATGAAGATAGGCACATAATTGCGCGTCTCGCGAGGCAGGTACGGATAAATAGACCAGAAATCACGTTTGCCGCCTGCCCGACGAATGGCTTTGTTGACATTCCCACTACCGCAGTTATACGCCGCGATGACGAGGTTCCAATCGTTATAAACGGAGAACATCGAACAGAGGAACCGACAGGCCGCTTCGGTGGATTTGATAGGGTCCATTCGTTCGTCTACCAGCGAGTTGATCTCCAGCCCGAAGAGTTTGCCTGTGGCAGGCATAAACTGCCATAAACCTGCTGCGCCTACATGCGAACGGGCCATTGGATTGAGCGCCGATTCGATGACCGGCAGGTACTTGAGTTCGTAGGGTAAGTTATACCGTCCCAAAGCTTCTTCGAAGATCGGGAAGTAATACTCACCTATCCGCATCAGGCGTGCCACTTGCTTGGGGTTGCGCCTCACGTACCTTAATATAAACGCGCGCACGCGTTCGTTATAGGGCAGTTCGATGACGCAAGGCAGTGCTTGCAGTCGCGCTTTATAAACCGAATCGGGCAGGGTAGTGGTATCATGAATGGCCACACACTCGCTGGTATCTATCCATGCGAGGGACCATTCCAAGGTTCGCCATTCGATGTCGGTCACCGAGGCAGTGTCGATCCAAAACCGGTGCATTGTCGGTCCAACTACGAGAGATAAGGAATCTAAACTATCCTCCATCTCCATCGGTAGCAGTTCGAGCGACTCGACGCTCATAGTGTCGATGCTTGTTGTATCGACGGCGAGGCTATCGGTGGCTATTTCTTGTGCTTGGCTCATTAGGCCCACACACAAAGCAAAAACTATTAAGAGGTTCTTTTTCAAAATTGTATGGCTAATTTGACTTCAGCGCTTTGCTGGCGCTGGGCATCGTAATAAATCTGTGGTTCTATGTTGATGGACAGGTCGGGCGAGATATCATAATCGAAGAGCTGGGCATCGACGTACGCATCAATGAGTGAGAGGGCATAAACGATCACTGTCGCCAGAATCGAATAATCTCGGTATCGCCGGAAGGTGCTCTGCCGGTTCTTGAGGGTGTTCATCCACGTTGAGGCGCCGCCTACATTGGCTAGTGTGTAGCCATCCGGAATAACGGCTATATAGGTCTTGGACGCGTCTTCCGTCACCGTACCGGCTTGCACATCGTTGTATAAATCGAGATAGGCGGTTTTATAACTGCTGTAGCGACCTTGGGTCCAACTGATAGCATATCCGCAGCCCATGAACGCACCGTACACAATCGGCAGTTTCCAGTAGGACTTGTTGTACATCTGTCCTGCGCCGGGGAAAATAGCTCCTAACCACACGGCTTTGATGGCGTCGGGTTTCTTCGTCAGGTCCACATAGTACTTATAATCCGATTCCTCCGATTGGGTGGTATCAGGGATAAAATGCACCTCGCCGTGCTGCGCGCGGAGCGTCAGCGGCAAGAGCAACAGTACTATGAACCAATAATGTCTCAACTCAGTCTATCTACTATTTGTTGCAATTCGTCCTCCGAGGTAAACGCAATAGTCACTTTGCCTTCCTGCACTTTTACTTTGAGTCCCAAGGCTTTGCTTAAATGGCGTTGTACGGTCTCGTAGGGGTTCTCGGCTTTAGTTTTCTTCTTGGGTTTGTCGGTTTTGGACTCTTGCGCTAACTCTTCCACTTTACGCACGGATAGTCCTTCGCGAAGGATGCGCTGGTAGAGTTCCAACTGACGCTCCGTGGAAGGGGAGGCAAGGATAGCACGGGCGTGTCCCATCTCCAACTTACGCTCTTTGATACCCATTTGTATCTCTGCCGGTAGTTTGAGCAGACGCAAATAGTTAGCTACCGTAGCGCGTTTCTTTCCTACGCGTTCGGACATCCGTTCTTGCGTCAGGTTATACTCATCCATCAATCGTTGGTAAGCAAGGGCAATCTCAATCGCATCCAAATCTTCACGCTGGATATTTTCAATCAGCGCCCATTCCATCACTTGCTCATCCTTGGCTGTGCGGATATAGGCAGGGATACGTTCCAGACCTGCCATCTTACTGGCTCTAAAACGTCGTTCACCGGCGATGATCATATAGGTGCCATCTCCGTTGTCGCGCAGCGTGATAGGCGAAATGACGCCGTGCTCGCGGATGGAGTCGGCTAACTCGTTCAGCGATTCTTCGTCAAAGGTACGGCGAGGCTGATCGGGGTTGGCCACTATCTGACTCAACTCAATCTCCGAGATCGAACTGCTGCCGTTGGTATCTACATGCGAGGTGTCGATGAGCGCATCTAATCCTCGTCCTAATCCTGTCAATTTCTTCGTACTCATTTTACTTCTGTCGTTTAATCAATTCTTGCGCTAAGGCGCTGTAGTTACGAGCACCTTTGGAGTGCGGATCATAATCCAATACGGACAGGCCGTGCGAAGGCGCCTCACTTAACCGCACGTTACGACTGATGACGGTATTGAACACCAAGTCGCCAAAATGGCGTTTTACTTCTTCGTACACTTGATTGCTGAGGCGCAGACGGTTGTCAAACATCGTCAGCAGGAAACCTTCTATCTTCAGCGCAGGGTTGAGTTTGGATTTGATGATCTTAATCGTATTCAGCAATTTGGCTATTCCTTCCAGGGCAAAGAACTCACACTGCACCGGAATGATGACACTGTCGCTCGCGGTGAGTGCATTGACCGTGATCAGACCCAACGACGGGCTGCAGTCAATCAGGATATAATCGTACTCATCGCGGATGGGTTGTAACAAGCGTTTGAGCAGTAACTCACGCTGCTCCATATTGAGCATCTCTATCTCGGCACCCACCAGGTCGATATGACTGGGGATGAGGGAGAGATTCTTGGCGTTGGTACGGATGATGGCCGTGTGTGGATCAATACCGTTGACGAGGCATTCGTAGATGGTCTTATCCAGATCGCGTATCTCCACGCCGAGACCGGAGGATGTGTTGGCCTGCGGGTCCGCGTCGATAAGCAGCACTTTTTTGCCTTCTCTACCCAGCGCGGCCGCTAAGTTGATGGAAGTGGTGGTTTTACCTACACCGCCTTTTTGGTTGGCTAAAGCTATTACTTTACTCATATTGATTGTAATATTGTTTCTGTGTTAATCTGCCGGCAGGCATAATTGCCGTAGCGGCAGTGGTTCGTACCGTGACAGGTACAGGGTCGGCATTTCAAATCCTGCCGTTGGATGATGTCTTCGGGGCGTTGCTTCCATCCCATGAAACCAATCATCGGATGGGTCGCACACCATATACTGACGGCCCGTAGGCCTACGAGACTGGATAAATGCTGGTTGGCACTATCCATACAAATCATGACGTCCAAGCATCGCATCAGTTCAAGCTCTTCTTCTAATTGCAGCTGTCCTGCTACGCTGATAGTACGCGGGAAGACGGTGGACCACTGTCTAAGCATTTCGCTCTCGATGACGCCGGCTCCAAAGAGGTAGACGGTAGTCTGCTCGTCTGCCGTAAGACGTTCGATGACCTCTTTGGTCACGCGATAGGGTAACATGTTCGATTTGGATTTGGCGAAGGGTGCCAAACCTATCCATCGTCCTTCTTTCTTGCCGAAGCGTTTCTTGATGTTCGCCGCGGCTTTGGTATTGACCGGCAGGGCTTCGAACAAAGTGTCGGTCTCTAATCCTGCGCGGCGGAACGCAGCACGGTAGCGGTCAAACTCCGTCGGCAGCGAAGCTTTGAACCAACCCAATTGGGTGATGAGTTGTTTGCGGAGGCGACCGTAGTGCACGCGGGTCACTTTTTTGCCGCTGAGGCGCATCAACAAGCCTAAGACCCGTGTGCGAAGCACGTCCTGCAAGTCAATCACACTGTCTACTTGTTCTTTCAAATCGCGCCATAACGCCCATAATCCCGGCCAATCCAAATGGTTGTCCACTTCGTAAAACTGCACATTCGGCATCGCAGCGAACATCGCCCCTAACTCTTTCTTGCCGGCTACGATAAATTGATCATCCGGATAGCGACGACTGAGCGAAGCCACGACGGGAACCGTCATTGCTACATTACCAAGTGTGGCGAACCGAATAATCAAATAACGCATAGTGATGTACGATTTAACGATGTACGATGTACGATTTATTTACGATTTTTCTTTTTAAACTCCCATAACCAAGCCAAGTGGAGGCTCAGGTCCATTGGATTGGCCATTGTAAAATGGTCGATGGGACGGGTGTTATAGATACCTCCGAAACTATAGTCAAAGCGAGCTTCGAACTGATAGACACCGGCGTGACGGGAACGGTAATAAAAACCTACGCCGCCGGCCAAACCCCAGTCAAAGGGGAGCTCAATCGGGTTATAATGGGTTAGTTCAGTGCTTATCTGCGTACCTTTACCGCCGTCATCCCACACGCAGTAACCGATTTGCGGACCGAGATTGAAGAACCCTCTCCAGCGCTCGCTGCCGAAATTGATGTTCATCAGAAGCGGTAACTCAATATAGTGCAACCGGCGAGTGTACTGACCGGCGCTGTTCTTCTCTGCCCATCCGCGCTGCTCGTAGTTGAGTTCCACTTGCACGGCGCAGTACTTATGCCCTGCGTAGCGGAAGACGAACCCACCGGTTCCGCCTAAGATGGAAGCGTTGGTGATAGGCGTCATCGTACCGGTTGACGGACTGAAGATTATCGAACTGGCACTCACGCCACCATGCACACCGAAATAGATCTCCGGTGTCCGCAGACGAGGCTGAGCCGGAAGAAGTGAAAAATGAAAAATGAAAATAGAAAGGACAATAAGCCCTAACCATCTTCCAAATATGTTTCTTTCATCTTTCATCCTTCATTTTTCATCTTTCA
>Ga0310690_10003272_pt1 | contig 24597 bp, 19 predicted proteins | sample AusTroGonzalo_MG_2_FD_207661 | JGI IMG/M metagenome (GOLD analysis project Ga0310690, IMG submission 207661) | Bovine rumen microbial communities from tropical cattle in Woodstock, Queensland, Australia - Gonzalo_04 (v2) (version 2) | ecosystem: Host-associated > Mammals > Digestive system >... | reverse complement strand
GAGGTGGCGTTGCGGCATTGGATACCCTTCAGCATCGCAATGACATCCTCGACCTTGCGCCCGACGACCAGCTTCGCGACTCCCTGCGTATTGCCAGGACATCCGCCGATGAACCGGCACGCCGTCACGACGCCGTTTTCGACTTCATACTCGATCTCCCTCGAGCAGGTTCCTGTAGTTTTATACGTTTTCATGCCATTTCCCTTCATTTATTGCGGGGACAGTCCCTATTTCTTAAGGCTTGCGCCGGTCGACGCGTTGCCGACGAAATGCGAATAGCGCTCAAGCCATCCGCCCTTTACGCGCGGCGTCCACGCCTTGGCCGCCTTCGCGCGCGCGGCGATCTCCTTCTTCGTGAGCTTCGCATTGATCGCCCTCGCAGGGATGTCGATCGTGATTTCATCGCCGTCCTTGAGAAGCCCGATGAGCCCGCCTTCGGCCGCCTCGGGCGAAACGTGGCCCACGCAAGCGCCATGGGTCGCCCCCGAGAAGCGCCCGTCCGTTATGAGCGCGACGCTCTCGCCAAGCCCCTGCCCGATGATATAGCTCGTCGGCGCAAGCATCTCCTGCATGCCGGGGCCGCCCTTCGGACCCTCGTAGCGTATGACAACGACATGGCCGGGCTTCACCTTTCCGCCGAGGATCCCCTCGCACGCCTCCTCCTGGGAGTCGAAGCAGATAGCCTTGCCTGTGAACTTCATCATCGACGGCGCTACGCCGCCCTTCTTGACGACCGATCCCTTCTCGGCCAGATTGCCCCAAAGAACGGCAAGACCGCCATCCTTCGAATAGGCGTTCGCGATCGGGCGGATGACGTCATCGTCCGTGATCTTCGCAGCCTTGATCTGCTGGCCGAGCGTCTTGCCGCTGACGGTCGGGCAGCCTGGCTTAAGGAACTTGCCGACCGCGGCGACACGCTTCAAGACGCCCATAATGCCGCCCGCGCGGTCGACATCGACGACGTGGTAGTGGCCCGACGGCGCCACCTTGCAGATGTACGGCGTCGCGGCGGAAATCTCGTTCATGCGCTCGAGCGAATAATCGACCCCGGCCTCGCGCGCTATCGCAAGAGCATGGAGAACCGTATTCGTCGAGCCGCCCATCGCCATGTCGAGCGTCAGGGCATTGTCGAGCGAGTCGCGCGTAACGAGCTCGCGCGGCAGGGGCCCGCCCTTCTTCGCCATCGCGACGATGCGCTTCGCGGCTGCCTTGTAGAGCTCCTGTCGGCGGGGGTCGGTAGCGAGAACTGTGCCGTTGCCGGGAAGCGCGAGGCCGAGCGCCTCGTAGAGGCAGTTCATCGAATTAGCCGTGAACATTCCCGAGCAGCTTCCGCATCCTGGGCAGCTAGTCTCCTCGACCTTCTCGAGCTCCTTGGGGGAGATCTTCCCGACGCTCTCCGCGCCTACCGCCTCGAAAACGGAGTTGAGGTCGGTATCCTTGCCGGTGACGGGGTGGCGGCCGGGGGCCATAGGCCCGCCGGAGGCGAAAATCGTAGGAATGTTGACCCTGAGCGCGCCGATAAGCATTCCGGGGACGATCTTGTCGCAGTTGGGAACGCAGATCATCGCGTCAAAGCAGTGCGCGCGCGCTACGGTCTCGACCGAGTCGGCGATAAGCTCGCGCGAGGGAAGCGAGTACTTCATGCCCGAGTGGCCCATCGCGATGCCGTCGCATACGGCGATAGTGTTGAACTCCATCGCGACGCCGCCCGCCTCCTCGATGCACTTCTTGAGGAACGAGCCAACGTAGTTGAGGTGGCAATGGCCCGGAACAAAGCTTTCGTAGCTGTTGCAGATGCCGATGAACGGCTTCTTCATGTCGGCACGCTTCATGCCTGTCGCGAAAAAGAGCGACCTGTGGGGGGCGCGCTCCTTGCCCTTCTTTACCTGATCGGATGTCATGGCTTGTTTCCTTGTTTTAGAAGTCGCTGGAGTCGCAGACGAGCGAATCCATGATGTAATCCTTGCGCTCGGGCGTGTTGGCGCCCATGTAGAACTTGATCGTCTTCTCGACGTCGGTGTCGTCGGAGCAGGTCACCGGCGTAAGGCGCATGTCGGGGCCGATGAAATCCTTGAACTCCTTTGCGTTGAGCTCGCCGAGGCCCTTGAAGCGCGTTATTTCGCACCCCTTGCCGCACTTCTTTATCGCAGCCTCGCGCTCCGCGTCGGAGAAGCAGTAGAACTGCTCCTTCTTGTTCCTTACGCGGAATAGCGGCGTCTCGAGGATGTATACGCGGCCGTCCGTCACGAGCTGACGGTAGAAGCGCATGAAGAACGTCGTGAGAAGCATCCTTATGTGGAGCCCGTCGACATCGGCATCCGTCGCGAAGATTATCTTTCCGTAGCGTAGATGGTCCAGCGTCTCCTCGATGTCGAGCGTCTTTATGAGGTTGAAGAACTCCTCGTTCTTGTATAGGACGTCCTTGGCGAGCCCGCAGGTGTTGAGGCACTTTCCGCGGAGGAAGAAGACCGCCTGGTTCATGGCGTCGCGCGCATTCCCGAGCGTACCGCCGGCGGATTTGCCCTCCGTAAGGAAGATCATCGTCTCCTCGCCCTCGGCCTTGCCTGTCTTCTTGTTCACCTTGTCGAGCTTGAGGTGGTTCTTGCAGTCCTTGAGCTGCGGAACGCGCACCGATACCGCCTGGGTCCTCTCGCGGGCCTGCTTCTTGATCGTGTTGAGCTGCGAACGGATCTTCCCGGTCTCCTCGATCTTCGAGATAAGCTTCTCGGTCTCGGCCGGGGAGCGGTGGAGCTCCGCGTCGATCGCCTTCTTCATCTCGGCGACGAGGTCGGCGCGGATGTCGTTCATCACGAACTTGATCTTCGTCTGTCCCTCGAAGACGGGGTTCATGATCCTCAGGCTTACCGCGCCTATGAGGCCGTCGCGTATGTCGTCGCCGTCGAACTTCTTCTTCGAATCGTAGTCGTTCAGCGCCTTTGTAAGCGCCTCCTTGAAGGCCGTAAGATGGGTTCCGCCGTCGGTAGTGTACTGGCCGTTCACGAACGAATGGTACTCCTCGCCGAAGCGGTTCGTATGGGTGAAGATTATCTCAAGGTTCTTCGTCTTCACGTGGAACGGCGTGTAGAGCTTCTCGAACTGCGCCTCGTCGGCTATGAGGTCGGCGAGCCCGTGCTCTGAGCAGATCGGAGTTCCGTTAAGATTGATCGTAAGCCCCGCGTTGACGTAGCAGTACATCCTCATCCGACGCACCACATGCTCCTCGCGGACCTTGAAGTGCTTGAGGACCTTCTCGTCCGGCTTGTAGCGGATGTACGTTCCGTTGGGCTCGCGCTTCACGCACTTGCCGCGCTTCTTGGACTGGAGACGTCCTTCTTTGAAGAATGCCTCGGAATACTCCCCCTCGCGGAAGGCCCTCACCTCGAAGAACTCCGAAAGCGCATTGACGGCCTTCGTTCCGACGCCGTTCATGCCGGCGGAGAACTGGAAGCTGTCAGAGTCGAACTTTCCGCCCGTATTCATCTGCGAAACGCAGTCGACGACCTTCTCGAGCGGAATGCCGCGCCCGTAGTCGCGAACGCTCGTCTCGCCCGTGTCGTAGTTCACCGTGACGTCGATCTTCTTCCCGCAGCCCATGACGAACTCGTCGACCGAGTTGTCGATCACTTCCTTCATCAGGATATAAATGCAGTCGTGGTACATCGCGCCCGTTCCGGGCTCGCCGACGTACATGCCGGGACGCGTACGGATATGCGTCACCGGATCGAGAGTCTTGATGCTCTCAGCGCCATAATCGCTTTTAGCCATAATTCGGGGTATTATACTAAATTCTACAGCAGGCTGCTTAATAGATCGACCGCGATTCGCGTAACGTCGTTGGTGCCGGAAAACCAGCGCCCGTCGGCCTTCTGCGAAGAGACGAGCCTTATCGCCCGCTCCGTCGCGCTGAGCCGGTTTGTTCCCACAAGCGCCGCGACGGCCTCGTCGCGCGATATGGCGCAGGGCGGCGCGTTCGTCGGGGCGATGTCCAGAGCGTGGAAGACTTCGTTCTCTATGCTGGGCTCGAGGACATCCTCGTCCACGAGCGGCTGGGCGACCATGAAGGCGGCCGCGGCGACGAACGGAAGCGAAAGCTTCAGGAACATACGAGCCCGGTCCTCTCGTCGCAACCGAGAGCGATGTTCATGTTCTGTATCGCCGCGCCCGAGGCGCCCTTCCCAAGGTTGTCGAAGCGGGCAACGAGGATTATGCGCTCGTCGTTTCCGTACGCCGAGACAGTCATCGCGTCGCTTCCCGAGAGACCCGCCGACGAAAGGAATCCCCCCTCCGCCGCGGCGGGATCGTCGGCGAAGAATACGAGTCCGTTCCCGCTACCGTAGTACTCGCGGTAGCATTCCCTTATCGCCGCGAGATTGCGGCCAAAGAGCGACACGGTCACCTCCATCCCGCTGTAGTGCGGAACGACGATTGGCGAAAAGCAAGGCGCATGAAGAAGCCCGCATACCTTCACCATCTCTGGAAGGTGCTTGTGGGACTGCCCGAGCGCATACTGCCTCCCGCCAAGAAACAGTTCCCTGTTCCCTGTTACCTGTTCCCTGTTCCCTGTCTTGTCCTCCGTAGCCTCGGCGAAGGAGGATACCTGTTCCCCATACTCCCCAATCATCTTCTTTCCTCCGCCGGAGTAGCCGGTAAGGGAGAACGCCGAAAGCTTCTCGTCCGCCGCGACGATGCCGGCGCGGACAAGCGGCTCGACGAGGGCTATGAAGCCTGAGGCGTGGCAACCGGGGTTTGCGATACGCTTCGCCTTGGCGAGCCGCTCGCGCCGCCCCTCAAGCTCCGGGAAGCCGTATTCCCAGCCATCCTTCGTCCTGTGGGCTGTAGAGGTGTCGATCACAACGGTATCGGGATTCTCCACGAGGGACGCCGACTCTACCGCCGCCGCGTCAGGGAGGCAAAGGAACGCCACGTCCGCCGCGTTCAAGGCGTCTCGCCTCGCGGACGGATCCTTGCGAAGTTCTTCGGAAAGCAAAAGAAGCTCGAGATCGTCGCGCGACGAAAGGCGCTCGCGTATCCTGAGGCCGGTCGTGCCGGCCGAACCGTCTATGAAAACCTTCTTCGTTGTACTGCTCATGGTGTCTCTCGGCTAGTCTTCGCGCCACTTTATGTATCGGACCTTCTTGTCCTTCGAGCTGAGGTAGCACTCGGCGTTCACTTCGCGCTTCATGCCCATCGACTCGCCCGTTATCTTGACCTTGAAAATGCTGCTTTGGTCGGGAACGTACGTGAGATACTGGTTGGCCTCGTTTCCGATCTGCACGTCCGCAAAGTCGCTGACGCGCTGCGAAAGATCGTTCCAATCCTTGTACGGCCACCATGTGCGCGTTTCGTCGACATCGTAGTCGGGCTTTTCGCGAAGCGCATCGACTATCGCCTGGGCGACTTCGCGCCCCTCTGCCATGTCGTCATCGTCGTCCTCGACAAAGATTCCCGGGACGGTCAGAAGCTGCTCGACCGTGCAGGAGTTCACGTTCACCTTAGAGCTGCCGCTTGTGCCGAGAAGCCCGATTATGCCGGTGACCGTGACCTGATCCTCCTTGTCGGCCTCGGGGTTCAGGACGCCGCCCGTAAGGATCGCCGGATAATCCCTGAAGCCGCGTATGTAGGAAAGCTCCTGGATGTCGGGGATCGAGCCATTTCTCGGATATCGCTTGTCCTCGTCGTCAACCTTGTCGTCTTCGTACTTCTCTTCGTACCACTTCGATTCGGCGCCGCATTCTACGCCATCGATGGAGGTGGACAGATCGTCATCGTCGCGCCAGTCGTTCCAGCACGCTATCAGATGGTCGGTAAGCTTGAAGCGCCCGTCGTCGGTCTCGATCTCGTAGTCCTCGGGGATGCCGTGGCTCGTAAGAAGCATCTCCCAGCGGATCCGGTAGTTCTGGTCGCCGCCGTTGTAGAGCTCGTTTACGTTTATCGCGTTTTGTTCGCCGGCGTTCACGAGCTCTATCTCGACCTTTACCGTGCTGGGATTGAGGAGATTCCCCTCCTTGTCGGTGCGGTCGTCAACCAGAACGGGGCCGATCGTGCACTTCGAATCGCTCTTGAGCGCGCGCTTCTCGAGCGCCCAGCGGTCCTCTTCCAGGAGCTCCTCGACATCCTCGTCGGGAGACCACTCCTTTGCGTCCGCGAAGCCGGTTATGACGACTTCGGCGAGGACCTGGCCCGCGTCGACGAGCCTGTTGACGCGGTTCCTTTCGCGGACGTATATGTTGATGCCCGTCTGGAGGTGGGCCTCGGTGGCGAACGACAGCACCATCACCGACAGGACCGCAATCACCCAGAGGGTAACAATAAGCGCGCTCGCCCGTCTGGCGAGCGCGCCTCTGAAGCCGAATCGAATCCGGCTTTGCATCTATCCTCAGCGGACCTTCTTGTAGCCGTAGACGGCCTTCGCGCCAAGCTGCTCCTCGATGCGGAGAAGCTGGTTGTACTTCGCGATGCGGTCGGTGCGGCTCATCGAACCGGTCTTGATCTGTCCGGAGTTGGTCGCGACCGCGATATCGGCGATCGTCGCGTCCTCGGTCTCGCCGGAGCGGTGTGAGGTGACGGACGTGTAGCCGGCGCGGTGGGCCATCTCGATGGCGTCGAGCGTCTCGGAGAGCGAGCCGATCTGGTTGACCTTGATGAGGATGGAGTTGGCGGCGCCGAGCTTGATGCCCTTCTCAAGGTACTTGACGTTCGTGACGAAGAGGTCGTCGCCGACGAGCTGGCACTTTCCGCCGATCGCCTTGGTGAGCGCAACCCAGCCGTCCCAGTCGCCTTCGGCCATGCCGTCTTCGATGGAGTCGATCGGGTACTTCTTGACGAGCTCCTGGAGGTACTTGACCTGGGCGGCGGAATCGAGCTTCTTGCCCTTCTTGCCTTCCTTCCAGGTGTAGTCGTAGATGCCGTCCTTGTAGAACTCGCTGGAGGCGCAGTCCATGGCGATCGTGACGTCCTTGCCGGGCTTGTAGCCGGCCTTCTTGATCGCGGCGATGATGCAGTCGAGAGCATCCTCGATGGAGTCGAGCGCAGGGGCGAAGCCGCCCTCGTCGCCGACGGCCGTGGAGAGGCCGCGATCCTTGAGGACCTTCTTGAGGTTGTGGAACACCTCGGCGCCGCAGCGGAGGCCTTCCTTGAAGCTCTTCGCGCCGACGGGACGGATCATGAACTCCTGGAACGCGATGGGCGCGTCGGAGTGGGCGCCGCCGTTGATGATGTTCATCATCGGGACGGGGAGGGTGTAGGTGTTGGTTCCGCCGATGTAGCGGTAGAGGGGCATGCCGAACGAAGCGGCGGCGGCCTTGGCGACGGCGAGGGAGACGCCGAGGATGGCGTTCGCGCCGAGCTTGGACTTGGTGGCGGTGCCGTCAAGCTTGAGCATGAGCTGGTCGATGCCGCGCTGATCGCAGGCGCAGAGGCCGACGAGCTTGGGGGCGATCACCTTGTTGACGTTGGCGACAGCCTTGGAGACGCCCTTGCCGAGGTAGCGCTTGGGGTCGCCGTCGCGAAGCTCGAGAGCCTCGTTGACGCCGGTGGAGGCGCCGGACGGAACGGCCGCGCGGCCAAGGGAGCCGTCCTCGAGGACGACGTCGACTTCGACTGTGGGATTGCCGCGCGAATCGATGATCTCGCGGGCGACGACTTTCTTGATTGCTCTGTTCATTGTTTTTCCTTTGTTAACTGGAAATCTTTGGTTGGTAAGTTTAACATCTTGCTTCTGATAAGTCAATACTAGTCGCTAGTCATTAGTCGCTAGTCGTTAGTATTTAACCACGAAATACACCAAATACACGAAAAATATTGGGAATGGGGGATGACAATCAAGGGAGTTCGACGGAGATGTGGAAGAATCGAAGGTCTTCGTAACCGTCGGCGGAAAGATCCTCGACATCTGTGACATCGACGGGCGCTTCGGCAGGAGAAAGGGATTTTCGGCCCCAGATGCGGTATTGGCGACTCGTCTTTCTGCCGTTCGCGATCGAAACCTTCGGAACACCGCCCTCAAAGCTGATTTCCGGAACAAGGTCGTCGTCCTCGTCGTTCGGGTCGAGCCCGGCAACATAGCACTCCCACACGCTGCGGCCATTTGCCGCCGGGGCGAGAAGTTGAGCCCTGGTAATGGTTTGACCGGGACGATATTTGGCGAACCATCTTTCCGGCACTACAGTACCCCCTTCTTCGACCGCCACCCCCGCAGGATCATCATCGAATTGCATCAATGTCGCAGTATACGCCGCAATCGCAGAATCAGGCAATGCCGAGTAGTACATTCGCCAATCGTCAATGGCCTCACCAGCGCCATTGACAAGGCCAACGTAGGCTGCGTAGTCTTCGCCGGCATAGAAGCCGAACATCCTAAAACCGAAGTCCGGAAGGCCAAACACAGTGGTCTCGCCGGCCTTTAGTCCATCGACGTACAACTCAACATTCATTCCTTTGCCGCGTATGGCATAGGCGTGGAACTTTTTCGTGGCGCTAGGAACAGTTGCCGTTATCTCGCCACGCTTCGTCCAGCTTGTCCAATGCACCATCTTGACCGTATTCTCGTCCACGGAAGCAAGCGCGAAACCGCATCCCCATGCCACGCCAACGTCAAAGAGAACTCCATTATTGATGTCAGACGTCTTGGCTATCGTCAGTATGGTCCATTCATTTGGCATGTCCAGGTTCCAATTCTCCCAAGGTCCGTCAGACGTCTTGTTGTTGATTGAACGGCCGAGCGGAGAATTCTCGTATGTGACATCATCACTGGCGACGTAGAGCCCGAAATCTCCAGTCCCCGAATTGGAGGTGTCGGAATTGTCAAAGGTGTATGCCGCAACCGGCTTATCGGAGAAAGTAGCCATCTTGCGCCACCGGTCGAGCTGCGCAATGGATTTGGCGTTGTCGAATCTGAGCGACACGTCGCGATAGACGCATGTGCCGTTTGCATTGCTCGCTTCGAGCGTCAGAATCATACGTTGACGGCGCGGAGCTTTCGAGGTGTCCATCCTCACCAGAAATTCGCCCGGACCCGACTCCTCGACCGTGACATCCTCGTCCGCGAGATATGTCAGATGGCTTGGATATGCTTTGAGGGTCGTCACAGACGGCGAGCATTTGACGCGCAATGTATCCTCGCCGATTCCAAGTTCTCTATAGATGCCTTCATCAATCTCCGTATCGTCACGTCCCTTCACCGAGAGTATTTGCGGCGCGGGGCAGGTAGCATAAGATTCGGCCTTCCACCTTGGCTCCGGAAGAACAGGTATGGCGATATTGGATATCCTCGGAGAATAGAAGCGCAGGATATCCGATTCTTGGGTCCAATTGGCTCCATAATGCCAAAACACCACTTTCAATCCCCCAGACTTGCCGGCAAATCGCGAAAGAGGAATCTCGACGAGCTGCCTTTCCGCAAGCTGGCTCCTGTTAGTAATGCACCAGAAATCGTTTTCATCCCCGTCATCCGCTACAAATGTCACAGAAATGGTATCATAATCGGTGGACGCCCCGTAGTAACCAACCTCATACCACTGGAATGAAAACACAGATTGCTCAGTGATCCTTCCAGGAAATGCGACATCAAACCCGCCAGACCATGCATTGTGGGCCTTTATAGCAGATTCATCCTCTTCTGTTCCACGGAGGCTCCAGGTGTCGTTGGCGACATCTCTTGTGTAAACTAGGTCATCAGTTGTGTATTCGGTAATTGTCGTTGGAACGGCTAGGCTTGAAATCCCAGCGATGCGAGTGAATTCGCTTTCCGATCTTATTCCGCCGCCGTCGGCAAAAATCGGCGTTACGGCAACACCGGCTAACAGGCCGCTGTCGAATCCTGATACAGTATATGCGCGCAATTCCGGCGCGACCGTCTGGCGAAACACGACCGTAGGCAGGATTACATTCGAAAACGTGAAGTCATCGAAAAGCACTCTCCCGCCGGCCCACCCCACCTTAATTCTGAACCTTGCGAATTTCCCCGCGTGTTCGCCAAGGAACACCTTTTGCGAAATCCACGACCCGCTCCAGCAATTTCGACAGAGCATCGGCCTTGAAACAGTCTGCCACGCACCCCCGTCGAAGGATGCGAGAATCTCCACGTCGCGATCACCGACATCCGCGCTGGACACCCTATAGGAAAGGGTGCTTCCACTTGTCAAAATCAGTTCCCCTGGAAAATCGTAGGTCCCACCCATCCACGAACCGAACAAGAGGAAGTCCGTTTCGTTACGAACATCCTCAACACCGTTCGTGACATAGATACGCGTCGGATCTGAAGCGACGCCTACGGAATCCGTAAAGTTGCACGTTTCGTGTCCGACCTGGTTCCCGAATATGACGGCTTCGACTTCAAAACCTGTCACGCTCCCGTCATAACACGGCGGCAAATGCCACTTGACCGTAACATCGTTGTCACACACTTTCGGCAAAGGTTCAAGTTGCACCATCTTCTTCGGGCGGAAGCCGGGGAATGCACCGCCTATAGGCGAGTCGTATATTTTGTACCATCCATCGTTCGATCCGCCCCACCCGTAGTTCAGGTACAGGTAGTATGCTCCAGTTTCTTTGTCATATGCAAGGCCATGTCCAATAACGGAATGACCCGGCACTCCTACATGCACCGGCACGCCGAATTCGAAATCTGCCTTTATCTTTGCGATGCCTTCTGGATTCTCATTTTCAAGGTCGCATATTTCCCATGCCTCATACCAGTCCGTAGTAGAATCACCCGTATTCCCGAAATTCGCGCCAGAGCCACCTTTGCCGAAATTCATCCTGGTTATGAGGTCGATCCATGAGACAAAACGCGCAATAGCAAATCTCTCGCTCTCTTGTTTTCTCCCGCGCGGGTCGCCCCAGTATCCATCGTATTTATCGAGAAACGATTCCCACTCAAATGGTTCATGTCCGTCGAATCTCACGATAACCTCCGTGTCCGCGTAAGGCCCGTCCTGTACATCTGGCTTGCCGTCGGTGTCCAGCGTGTGCACCCATGTGTCTTGGCGACCCGTACGCCATGGCCATCTGTTGTATGCTATCTGCTGTGCAGTGGCGGTGGCAACGCATCCACACGGGCATCGGTTGGTGGTGTCGTCCAGCGGACAGAAGTCGTTCCATGGCGCTCCCTGGTTCCAAAGCGTCGTCATGAATGGCGCAATCAATATGATCGAGGGATCTTCATCAGGGCTGCTGGTCAGACGTCGCCTCGCAATTGGCTTGGAGCCGTCACGCCCTTCTATAAGAGACGTCCACTTTGCATTTCTCTCTCCGCCCTCGGCCTCGCGCTTCGCGACGTTTTTGTCCGAAAATGCCAGCATGTCGTAGAACGGCGAACCTTGCTCCGGCTCGATATACACGTCGCGAGAGAATGATATAACCGGGTCGCTCAAGTCCGAGCCGGAGAAGACGATATAGCCCGCAGGGGAGAGCGAAACGATACGAAGAGCACCGCGCGCAGCCACCGACTCCGGGGACAATCCCACCATCGTCATCTGCGCAATCCGGTCTTCCGCTAGCCAGCGAGCCGCCGCGCTCATTATGGCGTCATCGCCGAGCCATTCGCCGAAGACGCGCAATGACGCAATTACGCATATCAAAACCGTCGTTTTTTGCATCTTTCGCACAATTTTGACCTTCCTTTCGGCTTACTCTTTCCTGGAGGAGCGGAAGCGGCCGCGGGAAAGGGCGGCGCCGGCGATGAGGAGGAGAATGCCTGGAGCGAGGAAGAATTGGTAGCGCTCGGCGACGCGGTTCTCCTCATCGCGCTGCTCCTTCGCCGCAACCAGCCTCAGAAAGCGCCTGTATATCTCGCCAAGCGTAGTCTCTCCCGTATTTGCGGTCGCCAGCTGCACATATCGCCCTGACGACGCCTCGGCTATCGCCTTCAACGCATCCTCCTCAAGCTTGACCTTCACCTCCGCGCTCTGGTGGCGCTCTGTCCCCCGCCCGTCAGCTGACGGGATCGGGGAGCCGACATTAGGATCACCTATCCCGACCGTAAAGATCGGCACTCCACGCCTCTTCGCAAGATCCGCGGCCTCCAGCGCCTCTCCTCGCAAATCCCCTCCGTCAGAGATCACGATTATCGCGTTATGGTCGTCCGCCGCCGGGTCGAGAGTGGCCAGCGAAGCGCGAATCGCCGAGCCGAGATCCGTCTCGCCCCGTGGTGCGCTATCGGGAGACATCTGCTCAAGTGCGCCCCTGAGAAAGCCGTGGTCCGTCGTCAGCGGGCATATCGCAACGCCCGTCCTGCGGAACGCCACCAGCGCGCAACGGTCGTCCCCTAGAGAGTCTATCAAGTCGACGACATCCGCTTTCGCGCGCTCAAGGCGATTGGGCCATACATCCTCCGCGAGCATCGACCTTGAAACGTCTATCGCGACAACCACATTGCGGCTTCGCGAGACGGTCTTTTCCATGGTCCTGCCCCATTGCGGTCGCGCCGCCGCGAACAGGCTGAGGACAAGCCCGGACAGGATCAGTGCGGACTGCAAGGACGAGCCGCGCGACTTCGGGACATTCATCGTTATCCTGGGAAGCGCCTTCTCGCGGCGCGCCCGCAGGAAAGTCCACCAAAGCCCAGCGACCGGAACGATCGCGACAAGCACCAAAAGCGATTGAAAAGCGAACTTCATCTCAGCAGCCTGTCTCTGTATGGGATCGACACCCCGCCCTCCGGCGGCATCAGATCGGATTTCCCGGATTCGCCGCGGCGGGCGTGGATCCAGACCGACTTCGTGTAGCCGGCGCGGTCCAGATAGTTGTGCTTGAAGACCCAAAGCACCCTTTGGTTGTCAAAGTCGTCATCGACCAGCACGTGGAGCGTCCTGTCCTTCGGCACTCCGTTCTTCTCGAGAAGCCTGACCGCCTCGTCTGGCGTCACGGGCCTGTCCTTGAATCTTATGCCCATCGAGGTGACCCTGACGATCGGATGGGCGACCGAGGACTCAAGGCGGTCCGATGGGACGCTTACGCACCCGCATGAAAGAAGGCACATGTAAAGGACCGTCCCCGCCACGATGCTCGCGAGCGGATTGCGGCGCCAAAGCTGCAAGGCCACCGTCACCGCACCGGCGATGTACGGCCAGGCCGTCCGCCACTGGAGCCCTGCGTAGGAGTAGACTATGAGAGCGGCGATTATTACCGGCGACACGAAGGAGCCGAGCGACGACGCCCAGCGAGGCAATTCGCGACCGCGTCCGCCGAAGGCGATGAACGGCAGCGCGCGCAGCGCGTAGTTCGCGGCAAACACGGCCACGACCACCGAGAGCATGTAGACGACTTCACTTTTCATGGGAGAAGAAACCCCTTATTTGGTCTGTGAAGATGACTAGGAAGAGAGCGACCATGGCGAATTCCATCCCGTTGGTGCGCGCGCGGATCACATCCGGATCGACCGCCATGCCGAGCAGGCACACCGCCAGCGCGCCCACCGTCACGCCCGCGACCCAATAGGAATGGTTGAAGGCGGATATGGCGGTGCAATACTTCAGGTGGAGAGAGCTCTTCATCGACTGCGCGGCCGTCTCAAGCGCATAATTCTCGTCCGTCAGCATTAGTATGAGGTACGCCTTTTGCAGGAGAGGGACCCCCTTCCACCGTTCAAGCATGGAAAAGCCGTAGAACGCATACCGGAAATTCACGGCAACCGTCATGAGCACTATCGTCGCGACTGGAGACCTCGCCGCGACCTCCGGGACGAACGCGAAGCTCATTGTCCCGGTGACCCAGAGCGACGAGGAGAGGAAACCCCAAAGCGGCCCCAGCACCAAATTGCCCTTCGCCGCGAGCAAGACACCGGCGACGAAGCCCATGGTGGTGTAACCCATCAGCACCGGCAGGGAATCGACGAACGCCCGGCGCAAGGCGAACCGCCACTCACGCTCCGCGCTCAATCAGAATCCTCTCGACCCGGACGGCATCCTCGGGCGTGTCAACGCCGACGCCTTCGTCGTCAGTCCTGACAACCGCGATCTTCGCGCCCATCCAAAGCGCGCGCAGCTGCTCAAGCTTCTCGGTCTTCTCCAGATCGCACGGAGGCTCCGCTATGTACCGTCTCAGGAACTCGCCGCGATAGGCGTAGATGCCGAGATGCCGGACGTAAAGCCCGCTTGCGAGATCCGCCTCATGGTCGCGGTCGCACGGAATCGGCGATCGCGAGAAGTAGAGAGCCCCGTCGTCCCTGTCGAGAACGACCTTTACGACAGTCTTCGCGGCAAGGTCGGCGGCGGACCTGATCGGTGTCACTGCGGTAGCCATCGACCAGCGAGTGTCGGTCTTGAGCTTCGCGACCAGCTCGTCGATGAGGGCGGGATCGATAAGCGGCTCGTCGCCCTGGATGTTGACGAGAATGTCGTCATCGGCAAAATCGCCGGCGGCGCACGCTATCCTGTCGGTTCCGCTCGGGAGCTCCGAGGGCGTCATCACGGCGCGGCCTCCGTTGCTCTCGACCGCGGCGACTATCCGCTCGTCGTCGGTAGCGACGAGGACTTCGTCAAGGCTCTTCGCCTTCTTCACGGCCTCGACGACCCATGCGACGAGGGGCTTTCCGGCGAGAATCGCAAGAGGCTTGCCGGGGAATCGGCTAGACCCGAACCTGCTGGGGATTATTCCGTATGTCTTCATTTTTCAGTCCAACCCTTCTATTGTGATTTCATCGTCGGCGTCGGTTTCGCCCGAGGCCGGCTCTGCCTCGCTCTCGATCAGCGACACCTTCTGGAAGAACCGTCTCTTGAGCGACGACAGACGGCGCTCCTGACGCTCGAGCGACCAGAGGATGAAACGCCATTTCCTCTGGAAGTCGAAACGCGACGGGAGGCGCGGCGTGAAGTCCTCGAACCTGTCGCGCATGACCGACAGCTGCCACGCCATCTGGTGGGTGCGGAACTCGAAGCCGCTGAAGAACCTGTTCGCAAGCTCCTGCATCGTGACATTGTGCTTCCGCTGGAACGCCTTGAGAGCGTGGGCATAGTAGCCGAGATAGAAGTTGCCTATGTCGGCAAGGTTCTCCTCGTCATGCGCCAGGCACGGCCACCCGAAGCTTCCCCTGACCGAGCACGTCGCGACGGTCTTCGGCACGATCCTCTGGTGGATTATGTCGTACTCGAAGTCGTAGATCTCCTTCCCTACGCCGTAGAGGGGGCTCTCGGTCTTCGGGTCGAACTTCTTCATCGCCATGTTCTGCGCAGCAGCGTCGCCCATGAGCGAAGCGAGGCTCAGGACGAACTCCTTCTCCTCTACGGACGAATCGTCGACATTGCAGAAGTAGTTGGCCGGGATGGAATCCATCGGCTCCCCCTCGCAGCGCGTGCGGATGTAGAAGTCGAACGGCCCCCTTCCCTTGTGCGCACGGCGCCTCAGGAGCTTGTAGGAGTCGCTCAGCCTGACGCCGAGCGCCTTGAGCGCGCCTATCCGCGCCATCATGTACGCACCGTAGAACTTTCGCGAGCTTGAAAGGCGCTTCTCGATAAGGCTCATCTCCAAAGGGCTGCGGTTCGTCTTGTAGACGATTTCGCGCGTGACGCCACGGCCGAGAGGAACGTTCTCCCCCTCGAGATACACCTCGTAGACGTTGGCGTACTCGACGATCTCATCCTTGGACATGAACCCTCTGAGGTTCGAGAGCAGAACCTCGCTTCTGTCGTCTGCGCCTGGATGCAGATGGGGGCGGCCGTCGACGAACGTCGCGCCGGGAAGAGCCGTGCGCCTGTCGTCGAACGAAGGCGTGGTGCCCTCGCCCATGACGGAGTATATCTCGCCCGTTATGTGCATGTAGAGCGTCTCTGCGAACACCTTCGTCGTGTCGTCGGCGAGCTCCGGCCTGGTGAGGAGCGTCTCGTAGAGCGATACGATCTCGCTGATCCGGCGGGCCAGCTCCGCGTCGTCGGAAAGGCGCCCGAGGGCCAGAGCCTCCATGAGCTTCTCGACCTCCGGTATCAGCTTCTCGACGGCGACGCCGCGCCTCAGGCCGAAGAACTCGATTTCGTGATGGCCGCGGTACTTGGGCGTTCGGGTAAACGAGTACCTGTTGCCCTCGAATGTCGAGACAAGCTCCTTGAGCCCCCGCTCGAATTCCGCGCGGTCCGAAAGCGCAAGCTCGGAGAACTTCTGGAACTCCGGGAAGGTAAGGAAATGGACGCCTCGCGTAGAGTGGTAGTAGTTGAGCTTTGACGCTATCCTCTTCTTGGCCGCGGCCAGGGCCACGCGCATCGCGCCCTCGGTCCAGACGAGCGGCTTTATCCGCCATTCCTGTCCCATCGAGCGGTAGTGCTCGAGCGTAACCTCGTTGCGGTCGCCCATCACGATGTCGGCAAGCGTGAAGCCCGCCGCGGAGCGAAGCCAATCGTCGGCGGCGCACAGCGTCTTCGAGGGGACATCGCGCTGCGAAGTCTCTATCCGGTCGTCGACGACGTTGCAGCAGAGGATGTCGCGCATGAGAACATCGCCGCGCTTCGCCATCGGCACATGCGAAAGCTTCCAGAAGCGACCGTCGAGAAGCGGAAACGCCGCTACGGAGTGGTTGCCGCTCGTCATGGTCATCACCCAGCCGCGGCGCCTGCGGGTAAGCGCCTCCTTGCGCACCACCAGCACGCTCGGCCTCGCGTCGAGATGCTTTATGACACCGTCCTCGAAGACGAACGTGTCCTCGCCGACGTCCCACGCATGAAACAGACGCTCGCGCCCCATCGCGACGGTCTTTACCTCCGTCTTGCGTCTTGCGCCTGCCTTTCGGATGCGCGCGTAGAACTGGCGAATCGCGTTCATTCGTTGTGGTGGCCATGACAATGGCCGTGACAGTGGTCGTGATGATGATCGTGGTGATGATCGTGGTGATGGTCCTGGTTGAGATCGCGCTCCCGCGCGATCAGCTCCTCCGCGAGCGCGCCCACGGCGTCCAGATCGGCCTCGTCAGCCGCAGCGAGAAGGTTCTCGAGCGCCGGCAGGACGAACTTGCCGAACTGCGGCTGGCCGACGCTGGCCAGGCGCCCGTAGGCGCCAAGGCACTGTATGAGCCTCTCCACAGCCGCGCGCGGCAGGATGAAGGGCATATTGTCGTTTCCGCTCTTCTTCGCGTAAAGTTTCGCGAGGGCGCGGCGCTCCCCTTCCGAGAGCGGCGTCACATAAGGATCGTAGACGAGAGAGGCGAGATCGTACGCCGCAGGCCCCATTCTCATGCCCTGGAAGTCGATGAACCTGCACTCGCCGTCCTTCCAAAGCACGTTCGTCGACTGGAAGTCACGGTGGACCAGCGCCTTCGGCTCGCGCTCCAGAAGCTCGGCTACCGAGCAAAGCTCGCGCTCGACCTCCGGCGGACACTCCATGCGATAGCGTGCGCCGAGGCAGTGCTCCTTGAACAGCTCGCGCTCCCAGCGCCAGAGGTCGGCATCGAACGGAGGCTCGAGCTCCAGCGACGAGGCATCGAGCGCATTGAACTCGGCCAGACGCTCGACCACCTTTACGTAGTCCTCGAGGGTCATCTTCCTCTCGGAGCCTGCATGCTCCATCACAAGCGTCTTCAATCCGGGAAGGTCGGCGATCAGCTCCGGAACCTTTACGCCCCGCTCCTTCAGCCAGCGCGCGTGCGAGGCATATTTCGCGTTTTCGCCGCGCTTGGAATCGTCATAGACGATCAGGACATTGCCGTCCACCTCGAAGAAGCAGCGATCGCTGCCGCGAGCCCCGAGGAATTTGACGGCAGGGCTCCCGCCGCCCGATCCCGCCTTTATCTGCGGAAGGTCCTCAAGCGCGTTGTCGTCGCCGTCCGAATTCACGGCGATGTAGCTCGCGACAGTGCCGGCGTCGGTCCAGAGGAGATTCCCTGGCTGCAGGGCCTGGATGAACTTTCCGTCCATCATGGCGCGCTCATAGGCCTGGATTATGGAAGAAAAGCCCGTCGGTTCCACATAGTCGAGAATCTCGGGCTTGAGAAGCGCCACACCGCAATATGTATAAGTACCGGGAAAGCCGGGATCGGGGCTCTTCCAGCACGTGACGTATCCGTCCGGGTCGGCCTCGATCGTCCTCGGCCCTTCAGCGTCAGTCGCGAGGCAGCGCCCGATCACAGGTACCGGTCCCTTGTTCTCACGGGCAAACGGGTTCCTGTCGATCCCCTCCAGGACTATGTCGCCGTTGACGAGATAGAAAGGCTCTCCGCCGATCCAGTCGCGAAGCGGATTCAACACGCCGCCGGTCCCAAGTATCTCCGGCTCGTACGAGGCGCGGCATCCGTTCGCCGCGCACCAGGCCTCGACCTGTTCGTGAAGATAGTGGCAGTTCACCACAATATCGTCGACACCCCATTTTCGAAGAAGGTCCACGACGCGCGCGAGCATCGGCTCGCCCCACACGGGAAGAAGCGGCTTCGGCGCTGCGCAGGTTAGAGGCCTGAGCCTCGTACCCAGTCCCGCCGCCAACACTACCGCCTTCTTCGCCGTCATGGACTACATCCTTTGCATGTGCTGACGCTGGGTTTTCATCCTTGGCTCCTCCAGGAGAAGCGCGTACCACTGGTCGCCAAGGCCGGAATTGGAGAAATGCGCAAGCTTCTTGTTCATGAGGAGCTCGTGATTGCGCTTGAGCACCTCGTTGTCGCTGGACTTGAGCGCCTCGGAAAGCGCCTTGAAAGCGCTCTCGCCTTCGTCATTCTTGCCATTGCGTTCAAGGAGAATCCAGCTCCAGGTCGCAGCGAGAAGGACGTTCTGATTGTATTTGAGCCGTTTTACGCCCTTTTGGTAGACCTTCTCCATCTCCTCCACAGGCGCCCCGTTCATGTAGAGACGGGCAAGCTTCATTGCGACCGTTGTAGGGTCGAGGAAAAAAGCCTTGTGCATAAGGGCGTCGACAGCCTTGAAGTCCTTTATCATCCAGTTGAGCTGAAGCTGGGCCGTCGCCTTCTGGCGCTCGATCATAGGGATGAACCAGCGGTACCTGGAAAGCTCCTCCGTGGCATTGAGCGCCTCGCGGATGAAGACTCTCGTATCGCTTTCTATCTCGCGCTGGGCGTCTTTCTGCGAGCCCGGCGGGCGGAACTGCCATCTCTGCATCTTTGATTGAAGGCGCTTCTGGCCATCAACAAGAATCGCCTGAACGTTCTCCATTACGCGCTTTACGCGCTTCTGAAGCGTAACGCCGACCACACCCTGGAAAACGCCGAATGCGACAACGCCAGAAAAGATGCTCCAGCCGACACCCCAATCCGCCGCATAAAAAGCGACACAATAAATGCCGCCAGCGACGGCAAGTGCTGCAATAGTAGTTATCATGGTGAAATTATAGCATAACCAACCACTGAGCACAACCCCGAGGCCGTGCGCAACGGTCTTTACCGCTTGGCCTTCACGCCGAGGTCGCTGAGGCGCATGGAAATGATGCGCGAAACGCCCTTCTCCTGCTGGGAGACGCCGTAAACGAGGTCGCTGCCGGCAATGGTATGCTGGTTGTGGGTTATTATCAGGAACTGCGACTGTACGAGAAACTCCTTCAGCTGCTCCACGAAGCGGCCGATGTTCGCGTCGTCCAACGCCGCATCGAGCTCGTCCAGCATGCAGAAAGGGGCCGGCTTTATCATGAAGATCGAAAAGAGCAGCGCCACGGCCGTCATCGTCCTCTCGCCGCCCGAAAGGAGCGTCACGGACTGGGGACGCTTGCCGGGAGGACGCGCGATTATGTCGATTCCGCACTCAAGCGGATCCTCGGCGTTCTCAAGAAGCACAAGCCTCGCCTCGCCGCCGCCGAAGAGCTTTGTGAACATCGCCTGGAAGTTTTTGTTCGCCTGCTCGAAAGTCGTACGGAACATTTCGCTCGAGGTCGTGTTGAGGTTCGTTATGAGCTCCATTATCTGGGCTTTGGCAGCGATCAGGTCCTCCTCCTGTGCCTTCTCGCGGACATACCGCTCCTCAAGCTCGCGGCATTCGTCGATCGCGACCATGTTCACCGGGCCCAACGCGGCGATTTCGCCCTGGAGCTTCGCAACGCGCGATTCAAGCTCGGTCATGGGCGGCACCACTCCGCCCTTCCACTCCGGATCAGGCTCGCGCATCACGGCGTCGGCAAAAAGCCCGTACTCGTCCTGCAGGTGCTCGTAGATGTTCTGGCGGCGCATGGTCGCCTCCGCGGCCTGAACCTCGAGCTTTCCGCGGAAGTCCCTCGCCTGGTCCAGCCCGGCGCGCTTCTCGGCGACAGATCTGTCGACCTCGGATATCTTGGCCATCATCTCGCCGCGCTGCACGCGGGCGTCATCCATCTCCGCATTGAAGTCGGCCGCGCGGGCTTTCAGGTCGTCCAGGCTCGCCATAAGCTCGCCGGACTCCTCTGTAAGGCGGCGGATCGACTCTTCGTACCCGCGTATGCCGCCTTCGCGCCCGCCGAGCGAGCGCGAGAGCTCTTCGCGGCGCCGCGCAAGCGACTCCTTCTGCTGACCGATGAACGAAAGCTCCTGCTCCATCTGGCTGGACGCGATCCGGCGCTCGGTAAGCTGCTGCGAGAGCGACATGGTCGACATCTCGAGCGCCCTTACCTCGTCCTCACCCGCCGTAATCTCAGCCATCAGGATCTCGCGCCTGTCTGACGTCGTAACCTTCGTTCCGGCGCTCCACGTCTCGACCTCTCCGTCGCGCGAGACTTGCGTATCATTGACGAGAACGCCGGAGAGCGTCGTGTTGGCGATTTCATGCCTGCGCTTCTGGACGTTAGCGCGCTTCTCGTCGATTGCCGCCTGGGCCTTAGCGAACGCCTCTTCGCTTTCTGCGAGGCTCTCCTGCGAAGCCGCCAGGGAATCCCCAAGAAGCCTGGCCTTTTGCGCAAGGGACTCGACCTGCATGCCGATCTCCTCAAGCTGTAGGCGGGTGCTCTCGATCTCGCGCCCGTCGCGCTCCGCGAACAGGCGGTATTCCTCGATTCGCTGGGCGTTGACACTGATGACCTCGTTTGCACGGCGATACGCGCCCTCCGCCTCGGCCTGGCGCGTCGCGAGGGTCTGCAGCCGCTCCTCGATCGAGTGGACCTCCTGATGCAGGCGCTGCTGCTCCGCCTCGGCCGCAGAGACAATGTCGGCAGCCTCCGCTATCGCCTTCTCGATCTCCTGGCGGTTGGCGGCATTCTCCTCAAGCGTCTGGTCGAAGTCGTGGATCTTGTTGCGCGATACGTATATGTCGAGCCCGCGCAGCTCGTCGCGAAGCTCCTTGTAGCGCTGGGCCTTGCCCACCTGGCGCTGCAACGAGGCGATCTGGCGCTTCATCTCCTTGAGGACGTCAGCCTCCCTCAGGAGGTTCTGCTCCGTCTGCTCTATCTTCCGGAGGGCCTCCTTGCGGTCAGCCTTGAACTTGGTTATTCCGGCGGCCTCCTCGAATACGGCGCGGCGGTCCTCGGGGCGGGACGACAGGATCGCGTCGATCTGGCCCTGGGCCATCACCGAGTAGGAGCTCGTGCCGATGCCGGTACCCAGGAAGAGGTGCTGGATGTCCTTGAGACGGCAGGCCTGCTTGTTTATGAAGTATTCGCCGGACCCGTCGCGGTAGACACGGCGCGTTATCGTGACCTCGTGGTATTCGGTGCCAAGCTCCTTCTCGCATTCCGCGAAGGTGATCGAAACCTCGGCGAGACCAAGGGGCTTTCGCGTATCGGTACCGTTAAAGACGACATCAACGAGCTTTGAGCAGCGAAGGGCAGTCGGACGCTGCTCGCCGAGAACCCAGCGGATCGCGTCCGAGACATTCGACTTTCCGCATCCGTTCGGGCCCACAATGGCTATGAGCCCGGGGTCAAACGTCAAGCGCGTCTTGTCGGCAAAGCTCTTGAAGCCGACAATGTCTAGCTGCTTTAGGAACATCTACGCCGCGTCAGAAGCTGGCGTTCACGACCGGCATGACCGGCACGCTGAACAGAGGCTCTGTGCAGATCAGGTTCAACACACCGATCTGGACGCCGCTGATCTTGTTGGCTCCGTTGAAAAGGCCAAGCTGAAGGCCTGTGCACTCCTCGGCCACGTTCACCGCGCCGCACTGGAAGCCCACGATCTTGTTATGGTAGTTGACGGCACCTAGCGCAAAGCCCGCGCTGTCCTCCTTGACCACATTGGCGAAGCCGCCGATCTGCCAGCCGTTGAAGTAGGTCGACTCCCAGTTCAGGACGGCAAGCTGAATGCCGCTGAACGCACCGTTGTAGTTGAACAGCCCGCCGATCTGGATGCCGCACGTAGGCTCTACGTAGACCAGGTTGAAGGTGCCGACCTGGATGCCGTAGAACGAACCATGCACCACGTTGGCAAGGGCACCGGCCTGGATGCCGTAGACGTCCGACGACGACCAGTTGAAGACGCTTCCCTGTATGCCGGAGAACTCTCCGTTGTTGAGGCTTACGACGCCGGTGTCAAGGCCGTAGACGTTGCGGTTCCAGCCAAAGATGCCGCCGACGCGAAGACCGTAGATGTCGGTGTCGGTAAAAGGAAGCTGGATCGGGGCCGCTATGCCGACGCCAAGGGGAGACCACCTCCACGAACGATCGACCTTGCCATCCTCAGCGCACGCCGCGAGCGCCGCGAGACCTAAAAAAGCGACTGTCATAAGCTTCTTCATGAACGCACTCCTTGTTGTTTGAGTTTCAGTGACATCTGATATTATACCTTATTCGCTTCCGCACCGTCAATATGACTCTTCGCCAGAACGCCTTCCTCGAGGGCGCGGTGAAGGCGATCTGGGTCGTTCGTCGCGAGGGCGTCGCGGAAGTCTTCAAGACGCGCTATGTAGCGCTCAAGAACGGGGACGAGGGCTTCGCGGTTCAGCGAAAACAGCTCCGTCCATATGTCCGGATCCGGCGCGCCTACGCGAACCATGTCGCGGAAGCTGCCCGCGGAATAGCCGCCATGGTCTTTTGCGAGCCGGTCGCGCACGTATGCCGATGAGATGAGGTGGCAAAGCTGGCTCGTGAAGGCTATCATCTCATCATGGTGGCCGGGATCGGTGAACACCACCCGCGCGAAGCCAAGCTGCAGGAAAAGACGCTCGAGCATGTCAAGGGGCCCGCGCCCGCATGAAGGATAGGGCACAAGGATCATGGAGGCGCCGTCGAACAGGTCCGCACACGAGTTCGCCCAGCCCGTACGCTCCTTGCCCGCCATCGGGTGTCCGCCTATGAACACGAAGTCCTTCGAAAGGGCATGCTTCTTCATCGCCTCGTAGACAAAGCCCTTTACGCCCGTCATGTCCACGACAACCGCGCCTTTCCTGAGACGCGGCGCTATGGAATCGACGACCTGGACCACAGCCGACGGCGGAACGGCGATGAACGCCACGTCCGCCTCCTCTACGCGCGGCGTTTCGCCCTTGTCGTACGCTGAGGCGTCGTGGCCGGCACGGATCGCCGCCTTTGCTAGAGATCCGCCTATCAGGCCCCTTCCTATGACGCAGATTTTCATGGCCGGTATTATATCAAATGGGGGAGGCCGCCGATAAAGGCCCCGACGAATGGGCGTGGCATACGGCGAGCCCGAGCGCATCCGCCGCGTCGTTCTGCGGCTCCTCGGGGAGACTCAGAAGGACCTTTACCATGCGCTGGATCTGCTCTTTCTCGGCAAGGCCGTTTCCGCAGACGGCGCGCTTCATCCGCCGAGGCTCATATTCGTACACGGGCAGGTCCGCGTCGGCCGCAGCCGTCAGAACCGCACCGCGCGCCTCGCCAAGCACAAGCATCGTGCCCGCATTCTTGCCGTAGATCACCGACTCTATCGCCATCACGTCCGGATGGTGCTCTGCGACAAGCTCGACGACTTTGGCGTGTATCGCCCTCAGGCACGCCGTAAGCGGAAGCTTCTGTGCGTTCTTGATGTTGCCGTAGTCTATTGCGCGCATGCGCGAACCTTCGACGGCGAGCACCCCGTATCCCGTCGAGCGAAGGGACGTGTCAATGCCGAGGACGATCATCCGAGAGATTCCTCCTGACTCTCCAGGAACTCACCCGCAAGCGAAAGCCCCTCGACCGACTCAAGCCCGCCTACAGCCTCCGCAAGTTCGCTTCGCGATATCGAATACTCCTCGCCGCCCTTCCTGTGGGTGAACACGAGTTCGAATTCGCCAGGGTAGTTGAAGAGCGTCAGGACCATTTTCGCGATATCGCCCATCGGCGGAAGGTCTATGTGCTTCGCGGCGAAGTGGTAGCTGAGGGTCGTCCCTACGCCCTTCTCGCTCTTGAGCGAAAGGCCTCCCTCGCACTCTTCGCATATCTGCTTAAGTATCGGAAGCCCAAGGCCGACCTTGCGCTTGTCGTGCTTGCCGGGCTCTGTGTAGAACGGGTCGAACGCGCGGCGCTGCGTAGCCTCGTCCATCCCCTTGCCGTTGTCGGCGATGGTGACGGAGATCGTCGAGCCGTCCTCCACCATCGACACGGTCACTTGCCTGGCGCCGGCTTCTATCGAGTTCTGCGCGGTATCGGCTATTACATCTGCAATGCTCGCATGCATGGGAGAGGGAAGTTATGAGTTAAGAGTTAAGAGTTAAGAGTTATGAGTTGGGAGTTATGAGTTGGGAGTTAGGCGAGGCGGTGGGAGAAATCGGAGTAACCGAACGTACGGAGGGTTTCGATGGTGCCGTCCTCATGGCGGAGGGCGATATCCGGCAGGTTCAC
>Ga0310690_10003271_pt1 | contig 24613 bp, 26 predicted proteins | sample AusTroGonzalo_MG_2_FD_207661 | JGI IMG/M metagenome (GOLD analysis project Ga0310690, IMG submission 207661) | Bovine rumen microbial communities from tropical cattle in Woodstock, Queensland, Australia - Gonzalo_04 (v2) (version 2) | ecosystem: Host-associated > Mammals > Digestive system >... | reverse complement strand
GCGCCTTTGAATCGGGAAAAATTACAATGTAGGTTTTTTTTATCTCATCCTGAAAGGAGGAGGGGAGGGAGTCCAAGTCGGTTATGTCGATTACTTTTCCTTTTTGAACTCCTCTTTCGTGAGGTAGACGGCTGTCCGGCTGTCGTCCTCGGCTGTCACCTCGCGGATCGGGATCCCGTGCTTGTCGGTGAAGGCGGATATCAGGATCTTCATACCGACATTCTGATACCACTCCTTGCGTTCGAAGTCCTTCATCCAGACGATACGGAGGACCTTGAAGTCTTTGTTCGTGGTTATCCTGAGCGGACGCCTGCCGCAGAGCGCGACGATCGCCTCCTGCAGGCTGAATGCCAGTGAAATCATCTCCTCTTTCGTGTGCTTGACTGTCATAACGCTCCGGTTTTATTAAGAAAATTGGTATTTTAGGCTTTTTGCTTCGGTGTCGAGCTGAGCTACCGCTCCGAGCAGGAACGCCATGTTCTGCTGCCCGTGACCGGCAGGGAAACAGCTGATGACGGGGACCGACTTGTCCAGCTTCATGCTCTCGACGATGGCGTTGGCGCTGACATATTTTTCGGCCGGCGGTCTGAACTCATGGTAGCTGAACTCGCCGAGGATGAGCCCTTTGATGCCGTTGAATTTGCCGGCAAGACGCATCTGGGTGATGAGTCTGTCGACGCGGTAGGGGACTTCTCCGACATCCTCGATAAAGAGTATCGAATCCTTGAAATCGGGTTCGTAGGGGGTGCCGAGAAGCGAAACCAGAGTCGCGAGGTTGCCGCCTTTGACGATCCCCTTAACTTTGCCCGGATTGATGGTCCTGATGTTCTTGCTGAAGATCGAAAAGGCACGGTCTTTCCCGGTAAGCAGGTCAAAAATCTGAGCCTTAGAGTAGCGGTCGATCTTTGAAAGTGTCGTTACGTTCGGCCCGTGAACGGTGACGAAACCGCACTTTTCAATGAGCCAGGAATGGAGGACCGTGACATCGCTGAAGCCGATGAAGAGCTTCGGGTTAGCCTTTATTGTGTCGATACTTTCATCGAGTTTTTCGAGGAGTCTGAGCGCTCCGTAGCCTCCGCGTGCCGTCCAGACTGCCTCGACTGTCCCTGTCGCGAATGCCTTTACGAGCTGTTCGGCGCGTTCATCGTCGCTGCCCGCTAGAAAGCCCGTCTTTGCGAAAATCGCCCTGTCGATGACCGGACGCAGCTTGTTCAGCTTCATCTCGGTGATGCCTGCGTTAAAAACACTCTTGTCGAAGGGCGACGACGGCGCGACTACTGCCACTTCGCCGCGGAAGCTGAGCGGTTTGAATTCGAAAAAGCTGCCTGACATCTGCTGCTCCCGGGTCTAGAGGAACTTTTTGATGATCGCAAGCGCACCCTGCGCCCAGGCGATCCTGTGGGTCGTACCTGTTCCCTTCGCGATCGAATCCTTGTTGTCGACGTACCACTGGTAGCTTTTGATCAGCGCCTGGGTCTCATCGTATTTAGGCTGCCAGCCGAAGACTTTCTGAGCCTTTTCTACGGAGACGAAGCTGTCCTTGTGAGCCGTGCCGTAGACCCACTTGTAGAGCGGCGAAAGGTGAAGCTTTTCCAGGATGACGAGCGTCGGGATGACGAGCCAGACCGGCGTGTGGAGCACTTTCGAACCGCTTTTCGCGTATTCGCAGAGTGCGCCGACGTAATCGTTTTCAGTGAGGTTGCTGATCGCGCCGACGTTGAAGATGTCGTTCCCGTCCTGACCTTCGTGGGTCATCGCAAGGTAGATCGCGTCGCAGAGATCATCGACTTCGAGGAGCTGATAACGGTTTTTGCCGTTTCCGATGAGCGGGATCTTGTGGCCCTCTTCGATCCAGTTGTAGAGGATCTGGAAAACGCCGAGACGGTAGGTCCCGATGAAGGTCTTCGGGCGTATCGTCGTGACGTAAAGCCCCTTTTCGCGGTATTCGTTGCAGTACTTTTCAAGCGCGATCTTGCTTTCGCCGTAGTTGCCGACTCCGATAAGTTCGTCGTTTTCGAAGAGCGGATGGTGATCCGGAACGCCGTAGACAGCGGTCGAAGAGATGACGACGATCCTCTTTTTGTGTTTGTAGCAGAGTTCGAGGACGTTCTTAGTGCCGTCAACGTTTGTCGAGAAGATCTCCTCGCGTGTCGCCAGTGGAAGTGCCGCAGCGGCGTGGACGACGCAGTCGGTCTCTGCGATCAGCTCATCCATTTTCGCCGTGTCGCGGACATCGCCGTTGACCATTTTCGTCGATTTGTCGTAATCCTCCGGATGAAACTCAGCGATGTCGAGAAGAGTGACTTCGCAGCCCATCGAAACACACTTTTTTTCAACGTGCAGCCCTAAAAATCCTGCACCGCCTGTTACCAGAACCTTCATTTTTTTTGCCTCCTTTAAAATGTAACTATCTTGATTCATTAACCTTTACTGCCGCCCATAAAGAGCCTTTTGATCTCGTTGCTTTTCATCTCCGGATAGAGCCTTGAGATCATTTCTGTGCTATCTCTTACCGATAAATTTGAATTTTTCAATAATTCCAACAATTTGGAATCGATAATTGTCGGTTTTTTTTCATTTTTTTTAGGTTCGGCGACGACTGTGAACTCGCCCTTTTCCTTGATTTCACCACCGTTCCACACGAAGATCTCCTCAAACTGCTTCGTAAGCTCACGAGAGACGACGATCCTTTCGCAGAGCGGAGCCAGGATATCCAGCAGATCTCTGATCCGCACCGGCGACTCGTAAAAAATCACCGGCAGACCGAATGAGAGGAACTCTCCGCACTTCGCGGCTCTTTCGGCGCCCTTGGACGGAAGGAACCCGCAGAAGACAAAGGAGTTCTCCATCGAGCCGGAGCATGAGAAGGCGGAAACCGCCGCGTTTGCACCTGGAACCGGCGTTACGCGGATGCCCCTTTCGAGAGCAGCGCGTACCAGATACTTTCCGGGATCGCTGACGGCCGGAGTCCCGGCGTCGGAAATCATTGCGATATTTTTGCCTTCAAGCAGCTCCGAGATGTGCTTTTCGAGCTCCTTGACCTCCGTGAACTTGTGGTATGATGCGATCCTGGTTTTGATCCCGAGCCTTGCCAGAAGTGATGCGGAAACGCGGCTGTCCTCAGCCAGGATCAGGTCCGCGCTCTCCAGTACCGACCTCGCACGTTCTGAAATATCGCCCATGTTGCCTATCGGCGTCGCGACTACGAAGAGGTTGCCGCTCATCTCGCCTCCGATGCGTCGAATGCCGCCGGGATGTAGTCGATGCTGAAGCTTCCGTCGCTCTCCCTTATCAGCGCAGCGACGTCAAAACGTATGTTTACGCTCTGCTGCGGGATCCTTTTCGTGTGGAGATAATATACGGCTGTTTTGATCAGATGCCTGATTTTACTCGGTGAAATCGTTTCAAGCGGAGTGCCGCCCTCCCAGAACTCGCGGTTCCAGCTCCTGACCTCGACAAATACGACCGTGTCATCCTTTCTGGCTATGATATCGAGTTCGCCGCCGCGCATAAAGAAGTTCCTGTCTAGGATCTCGTAGCCCTTCTGCGTGAGCCATTCAGCCGTGTAGTTTTCGGCTTCTGCGCCGATTTCCCTCGTATTCATCGATACTTGCCTGTAAATCTTTCGGTGTCTTTCCTGATAGATTTCTCCTTCAGATCATCCTTTTTGTCGTACGAGGTTTTGCCCCTCGCAAGGCCTATTTCGAGTTTCGCCCTGCCGTTTTTGATGTAAAGTTCTATCGGAACGACGGTAAAGCCGCGCTCGCGGACCCTGTTGTCCCATTTTTTTATCTCGCGGCGGTTGAGGAGGAGCTTGCGTTTCCTGTCTGATTCGTGGTTCCAGATGTTGCCCGCGGTGTAGGGCGCGATGTAGAAGCCGACGAGCCAGAATTCACCCTTCTGGATGTCGATGAAGCTGTCGCGGAAGGAGACGTTCCCGTCGCGGATGGACTTGATTTCGGTGCCCTGGAGTACGATCCCGGCTTCAAGTTTTTCCAGGATCTCGTAGTTGCGGAAGACCTTTTTGTTCTTTGCTACAGATGTGATTTTATCCATTATTCCCAATCCTTCCAAACAGGGTCGAAGCCGTTTCTGCGAAGTGCCTCCGTGACCTCTTCGACGCTTCTTGAATCCTCTACCTCGAATTGCTCTAAATCTTTGTTTTTATTGCAGTACCCTCCCGGAGCAGTGGAAGATCCGGCACTTACGCTGGTAAAAGCCAGCGGGATGATCCGGTCACGGTATTCGGGATATTCGCGGGTCGAAACGCTCATCGCGATCTCGGGGAAGAGGAGTCTGTAGGCGCAGACGAGCTGCAGAAAGTCGCGGTCGCCGACATTGCGGAAGGCGGAGTTGACTCCCGCCGCGTTCCTGATCCTCGGGTATGAGATCGAATATTCGCTCTTCCAGTAGTTTTTCCGGAGGTATTCGATGTTGCAGGCGAGGTGCAGCGCATCTTCGCGGAAGTCGTTGAGACCCAGGAGAACTCCTACGCCGATCTTTGAGATCCCTGCCTCGGCGCCGCGTTCTGGCGTGCCGAGCCGCCAGTTGTAGTCACGCTTCCTGCCGCTCGGGTGGACCATCGAATAGAGCTCTTTGTTGAAGGTCTCCTGGTAGACGTAGAGCCCGTCGAGATGCGCCTCGCCGACAAGTCTCGCATAATCTTCGGTCGCAAGCGGAGCTATCTCGATGCTGAGACAGCTGAAGCCGATCTCGTGCATCTTTTTTATCACGTCGACAAGAAAACCGACATCCGAACTTTCCGGGTGTTCGCCTGCGACGAGCAGCAGGTTTTTGAAGTTTTTAGCCCTCAGGAACTCTGCTTCGTGAACGATCTCCTCGAAGGTGAGCTTCTTCCTAGGGATTTTGTTGTGAACGTTGAATCCGCAGTAAATACAGCCGTTTACACAGCGGTTGTCGTAGTAAAGGGGAACGTAAAGCGAGATCGCCCTGCCGAAGCGTCTGCGTGTAAGTTCGTAGGATCTCTGAGCCAGTTTTTTCAGGAGCTCAGGAGTGATATTCGGGCTTATCAGCGCCGCGAACTCCTCAAGCGTGGTATGTTCCGAGTTTATTGCCCGTGCTATTTCGGCCGGCGAGGCGTTTTGCGAAAGCTCAACCAGACCGTGAACAAGCGTTTCATCTATTTCAAACATCTGTTACCTCACAAATTTATTCAATGATAATAGGACAGAGAGTGCTAAAGTCAAACAGAGGTCATCTTTAGCCTGCCGCCGCTCTTTTCCGTGAGCTCAGAGGAGAATTTTTCGACCGAGGCGATCGGGATCCTGATTTCCAAAACGGCTCCTGTCTCATTGTAAGTTGTTGATTTTATTTCAGCTCTGTCGAACCTGTCGATGTAGCTCATCGCAATTCCGGTAAGATCGAACGGGATCTCGACCCTGACTGTGCCTTTGATGATGATTTTTTCCGGTTTCGCGATATCGAGCGCTGCACGCGCCGAAGCGCCGTAGGTCCTCGTGAGGCCTCCTGTCCCTAGCTTGATCCCGCCGTAGTATCTCACGCTTGCGACAACGATGTTGAAGAGGTTTTTTCTTAAAATTTCGTTGTAGATCGGAAGTCCGGCCGTACCCGACGGTTCGCCGTCATCGCTGTATCGGAAGGTTTCGACCCTGCCTTCGCCGAGCAGGTAGGCAAAGCAGACATGGGTGCAGTCGTAGTGGATCTTGCGAAGCTGGCGGATAAAATCCTCCGCCTCCTGCTTGTCGTCCACGTGCCTGCAGATAGATATGAATCTGCTGTTTTTCTCTTTTATTTCAATAGGTTGCGTCTCTTCAAAAACGGTGAGATACTCTTCAATCATGGCTTGCGGCTTCAATCTTCTCCGGCTCGTATGCCGGCAGGACAAACATCAGGACCCCGATAATGAACGAGACGATCGCGATCAGCTGGGAGGTCGAGAGCAGGTTGTTGAAGAAGAGCCCGCGGTCATCCTCTCGGAAAAATTCGATGATGAAACGAAAGATCCCGTACATGATGAGCCATGTTCCGAAGAGCGTACCGTCCTTCTTCAGGCGTTTGCGGAAAAAGAACCAGATGATCAGAAAAATCACCATGTTGGCTGCAAACGAGATCAGCTGCGCCGGAAAAACCGGAAAAGGGGAGTCCTTCAGGTTCAGCAGGATGTCGCGTGCGAACTGGTGTTTCGCGCTCAGACCGTAGTTTATGAAACGGTTCGCGAAGTGACCAGACGAGATCTCGCCGAAGCAGCAGCCGTTGAGATAGCAGCCGATCCTGCCGATCCCGACACCGAACGCGACCCCGAGGATGTAGCAGTCGATATACTTCAAGATCGACGCCTTGTGGCTCTGGAACCACCAGACAGCCGTCGGAAGACCGAAAATTATGATGCCGTAAAAGGCCAGACCGCCTTTCCAGAAGGCGAATATCGCGAGCGGTTTCTGGATGTAGATGTCGAGAAAACCGTCGAAAACTATATGCATCGCTCTCGCGCCGAGATAGCCCATGATGCAGGTCCAAAGCGCGCCGCGTGTCGCAAGTTTGAGGTCGAGTCCGCGCCTTTTTACCTCGTAAAGCGTAAGCCAGACACCGAAGACAAGTCCGACCAGACCCATGCAGTAGTACGATGAAAAGTTTATCCCTCCAAGTGTGAAAAGCACAGGATTCATTGGGCTTTTTCTCCGTTTTTAGCGTTTTTGCGGCGCATCGGCTCTCCGATCAGGGCTTCATAGGCAAGCATAAAGACTGCGACTACGATCACCGCGTCGGCGAAGTTGAAAGTCGGCCAGTGATAGGCATTCCCAGCGTGCCAGTTTATGAAATCAACGACCTTGAAGCCCCGGAAATAGCGGTCAAAGAGGTTCCCGCAGGCTCCGGCAATGATGAAGGCGTAGACGACCTTCATGAATTTAGTCTCTGCATAGGCGAGCAGGAGATAGACCACAATCAGTGTCACAAGCGTCGAAAAACCTAAAAAAATCAGGCGTCTGGCAGAGTCGGGGAGTGTAGCACCGAGCCCCCACATCGCACCCTTGTTTTCAACGTAGATGAAGCTCCACCAGCTGTCAAAAACAACGACCTCGCTTCCGCCCATAAGTTTGGAAACCGCCCAGCTTTTGGTGATCTGGTCGATCACGACAAGCGGAAGTGAAATGGTCAGTAAATACATCAGATTGCGCCATTCCGGCTTTTTTATTTGCATTCAGCCCTCCAATAAACACGGCATAAAAAACGATATGATAGCCGAATTATATCTTTTTTGAATTTTTTCTATTGATTATCCCCGGAGTGCGAGTAAAATTACAGCCTTCCTTCAGGGAAGTTCTTTGACAAGTGGGGATGATACGGTTTCGACAGGGAGGTTGGACATCATAGCTGCGTGTCGAGGCGCCGCTGGCCTCGTAAAAAGCGGCAAACAAAGAAACGCAAATAACGAATTTGCAGTAGCAGCATAAGTCTGCTCGTCCTGCTGCGGCATTTCCGCGGCTTCAGACAGGGCGTCAAAATAGCGGGATAGCGACCTGAGCTTTATTCGCAGAGCGACGGGAGCGAAACCAATTGCGAAAAAGTGAGCGGGATCCTGCTGCTGGGAGCTCGACCACTTACTGAAACAGACAGCTACACATGTAGACGCTGTTTTGCCCCCCTTTTTGGACGCGGGTTCGATTCCCGCCATCTCCACCAGTTGTTATCTGACATTTTCGTTTTGCACTTGTTGGATGAAAAGGGCGGACAAAAGTGCTCGCTTCGCTCGCAAAAATGCGACCCGGCTCTACCTCACACAACGAACATAGTAATCGTAATCTACATAGTAGCTGTACACATGCCCATTGCCGAAAAGGACGAACCATCTGCTGTATTGTTTTAACCTTGTTTTTCTTGATTTCAGCTTCATTGCTGATGTTCTGGGAATTTGGAGACCAACCGATGACACGAGTTATGTTTTGCGGGATCAGATCTCCGTCGGATGTTATCTGAGCGATTTTTGTAAATTTTTTCTCATCATTATTATCGACATGAATGACAAATGTTTCGCCGTTGATGTTCTTGATCTGGTAAGTGTTTTTCTCGACTTGTTGTGTCTCGGGCATTTCCATCTGTTATTCTCCAAAATACTCGGTTCGTTTTGGCTTAAAATTATCTTTTTCTGGATTTGCCCTTTTTCGGTGCTTTTTTTCCTGGTGTTTGGGGTTTAGGTTTTTTAGGAGGTTGTTTCGGTTTTTGACCTGTAGCCGCCTTTTTCTCTCTGTATGTTCCGTTGAACCTTTCCCACTGTTCGTTCTCTATTTGTTGCTTTTCAGGATCAAGTTTTTTACCGAGAGCATCCGCAACGAGTTGGGTGAGTTTCAAAGATGTCGAATCAAGTTTGATTTTGCTGGGAATATGCGCATTGCTGTAATTTTCTACAACAATATAAGCTGCAAGGTCAAGCTCTTCGGAGTACAGCGAGAGAGTTCTCTGTTTTCTATTTTTTGGGACGTCATAGTATTTTGAGCATTTTTTTGACTCTTTTACACATTTGCCAGTATCGTCCCTTTTTTCGCATTTAAATTTTTTACACTCTTTATATCTGGGATGTGTTATATCCGGTCTATCTTTGACAGTTCCTGTTTTAGCCATATCGATCCACTGTGACCATGCTTTTAATTTGGATCCTGCATCCAAATGGCGGTTTGCATGCCAAGTTTGATTGTTGACACGATAGTGTTCGTTGTAAGCTTTTTTCCAAATTCTGCCGACCTCTGCAATAGATTCTTTTCGTGTCGAGACAAAATCCGAAAGTTTGGCAATATGTTCGTTTTCAACAGAATTTTTCTCTGTCAGCAAAAGTTCGGGAGAACCATCTTTTTGTGCTTTTTCATCAACAGGAAGCCAAATCCGCGGAAAGTAGACTTTGCTGTTTTTATCAGAAGAGAGTTTTCCGAACAGAGCCGTCAAAACAGCCATATCAATAGGGGAAACCATAAGATTTCCCTCACCAATAAAATTTTGATCATTCATACGCTGATAAGGTCTGAACGGCTCTTTAAGTGGGAACGCACTTTTATAATAGCGTATCTTATCAATGGATCTTGTATATTTTACCGCTTCCTTGGAATCGCCCTTGTATATTTCCACATAGAAGTCCATATCTTCAAGTGTTTTTTTGGCTTTTTCAAGATCCAGCATTTCTGCACTCATTGCAAAAAAACTGTTACATGAGTTACCTAAACCGTCAGAGGCTGACTGCGGTCGAGGCTTGCCTTTAGAATCTACACTATGATTTTCTGCACAATGATTCGCCAATGCCCCATCTTTGACAACTATACCACCAGCTTCGGGTTTTCGCTCAACAACATATTCTTCTGCATAGTATGAATCAACTTCACTTCCTCTATCCTCTTGCTTAACAGTAAATTCTAGAGCATTCAAATCTATACCCTGATCTTTCATGACAAGAAGAGTATTTGGTTTCATCGTTGAACCGGATGTGAACGATCGTAAATTTTTATTCATTTGAGCTCCTTCTTTGGGTCTATCCCCGTTTCGCTCTGTCCAGCCTGGCGTTGAAGCCATGCAGTAAATATCTCCGTTTGACGGTCTGTAGGCAAAAACGGCCCCCACCATTTTGTGCTTGCTCATAAATTCGAACATTCCCTCCTGAACTGAAGGATAGATGGAAAGAGTGTATTCGCCGTTTTCCGAAATCCGGTTGTCAGGAAATCTCTGAACTCCTGTCCAAAAATCATAAGGCGGTAACTCGAACAGTTCTTTGTTGCCTTCGTATTCTTTACCTTCTATATCATCGTTCCTATTTACGACTTGCCTTATTTGATTTTTTTCATTTTTGGCATCAATTGCCTGGGATGTACTGCCGATAAGGCTGCACCATGCGTTTGCCTTTTTTGTCCTATCGTCATCGTCAGACCAATTCTTTCCTTTTTTATTCGGGCACTTAAGCGTTTTCACATCTTTTGAGATGTCGGCATTCAAACCGGGAAGAGACTCCCAGAGGAGGAACTTCTTTTTATTCTTCCCGCCCTCCGGCTTTTCATCCCTTGCCCAGATACTCTTTACGAATTTGTATTTTGAGAGCTTGGCATCTCCCCGGGTGGAAACCTGTTTGCTCAATCTCATCCTTTCGGAAGGCAAAGTGGAGTCAAACGCCTCTTTCCCGTTGCTGTAAACATGGAGTAAGCCGACAGCCACTACTATTGCCACGATCACACAGATAATACGGGGAATCCATACCACAAAATTGAACGGTCTAATAGGATTGTTAGGGTTATTATCTTTCTTACTCATAGTTCACCTGTTCAGTATCTTCATAGTTTGTTGACGAGATATCATTGTCCTCTGCTGATGATTTTTGAAAGTGCTTCCGACAAAAGTTTTTAAAAGGTTCCCTGAGTTTGTCTGAAAGTGCCATTATGATTTTAGCAGATTTTCTGTATGTGAATTCATCTGAAACAAGACCGCCGAGTGCCAGTCCAAGAGTAATGAACGCAACAATTGTGCTTGCTCCGCCTTTGGACAAAAACGGCAGTATTACTCCGGTAAACGGAAGAACATTGAGATTTCCACCAATATGTATGACCGCTTGTGTCGCCAGTATTATCACCATGATGTTGGAATAAAGGAAGTGCTTGTAGTTGTTGCCGCATTCTTTCGGTTTTATATTGCAGTTCCATATAAGAATGATCAGGGAAACAACGACTAAGAAAGTAAGACCGATCCCGAAAAAGGCTATAAGCCCGCAGAAGACAAAATCTGTATACATATAACGATTGTTGAGCAGAAAAGTGTTTTCTTTGAACCCTGTGTGTCCTCCGAAAAATCCGTCTTTCAGGATGGCAAACATTGCCAACCGTGGATCCGTATCCACTTGCTCGCAGCCTTGTCTGTTATAATTGTTTTTTGCATTGCACTGGATTTTGCCTGTGCCGTCATCATCGCCTTTTGAAAACTCTCTGTCGATATCGCACCCTTTAAAGCCTGCGTTGTCTTTCATTGGTTCGCAGTTTTTTACCATGACAAACCCGGTTGTTTCATTTTTGTCGTTCTTTTTGTAGCATATTTCCCTGCTTTTATCTTTTGAAAAGAAGACAAGTTTTTCATCTCCTCCCGTTATCGTACATTTGTATGTTGGTTCAGTCAGTCCGCTCCAAGTGTCTTTAAGACGCCAGAGCATATTACCGTCAGGATGAATATATTTGTAAAAAAAATAGCCGCAGATTATAAGTACCACCACAAGAAACGGTGCTGCAATAAGAAATATTTTCTTCCATGGAAATGTGAGAAAGAATACCAATCCAACGATAATTCCCAAAATAAGCAAGTTGCCGAAATCCTGAACCAAGAACAATACTCCAATCTCAAAGACAAGTAGAATTATATAATGTACTAAGTTAGTTAAATTTTTATTGATTTTTTCATAACCGACAACAGTCAATAGTATTGCAAGCAATTTTAAAAATTCTACTAACGAAGTTACGCCTCCGAACTTTTTAGCGATGATGCCTCCTATAACGCAAGCAACAATGGAAAGAATAACCAGAAAACGGAATTCATAATCATCAAAATTCTTAATTTTTGAGAATATTTTCGCAAAGATCATTGCAGCAAAGAAACAGCAGAGACCGAAGATTATGAACAAAAAATGCGTTTTGGAATCATTTGCCCCACGCTTGTATTTGTTTATTCCGCTCTCTTTTTCATCAGGATCTTCTTTATCCAAACTAATAAATTTGCCGTATGCTGTGGGATAAGTTTTCAACGCCTTATCTTTCTTTCGCCCGTCTATTTTGAGCTCTTTGAGCTTGGTTGCTTTTTCTATACACTCATTTGCATCAGGATTTTTGCTGCAATTCCAGCATTTATTGCCACTACACCTTAGAACGGTGACATTACCGCTGTCACAATTTCCCACGCATTCAAGCGATTTAAGATAAACCTTGTCGGTTATACGGTGACCTAAATAGTTATGATAAAAGATCGAAACTGTTAAAATTATGAACAACGGGATCAAAAATGGAGCAGGGTAGATACCCATTTTTCTGAATATTACGAAAAAAATAATAGCCAGAATCGAAAGTACCAAAAGCTGCGTGGTTATATTGATCCCGAAGTGACCTTTAACGACCTCAACAGAATCTGTTTCATAAGGTGCATACCCGACTATTTGTATGTATTCAGGCGTTTCCTGATGCGCATCGGCTGATTGACCGCCTGTCTGATTACTTTTTTTGCCGGATTCCAACTCTTCTTTGGGCATGTATACTTCGAGTCCGTGACGTATGGGGAGCAGATTGTCTTCATTCGTACCGACAAGGGCAAAATAAAGCGTCCATTGAAAAAACAGCAGACAAATAAGAGCCGGTATGCCTGATATGAATTCGCGATCCGTTATCTTTTTCAATATATTATTCTGCATCTTGTTCTACCTCTGTTGTCACTGGTTCTTGATTTTCCACAACTATCTTCTTGTATCTGATTCTTTCCGCATCCTCTATGCTGTCCGCTCTCAAAAACAGGAAGGAGGCAACAGTTGATTGGGCTTTGTCTTTTATAAATATAAGATCGTAATCAAATAGTCTGATGTCTTCTTTTGTGTCAGTGTATTTTTTTTCTTTCTGTAGGTCATAGTAAAAATTATCATCATCGAACCTAGAACGTGGAATGATCGATATACTGCCGTTTATCACGAATACCCCGTCACTCAAAAAGACTTTTGCCCGGATTTCGCCAGTTTTCATGCCTTCAATTACTGCTCTGACCGTTATTCCGTCAAAAGGTTTCCCCGGACCGCCGAATTCTGCCTGATAATATTTATTTGTCAGATCTATTGGATCACAGTTGCAGCGATTGTGTTTATCATCGAGATAGTCGGGACCGCCGACATTGATAAGAACAGCTGTCGTCCTTTTTTTTGCCCAATATTTTTCGGATAACAGCGACAGTAAAAGGGCAGCAAAGGCTGCTGCCAAAGACATAAAAAAATTTATATCCATAAAAAACTCCTAGTTGTTTTTGCTTGTCAGGTAAAAAATCAAAGAACTGAAAAGGATCCCTACCATCACACTTAAAAATCCTACGGTGTAGAGCCGATCCGGATCTGCAAAATCCATCAGGTAGTAGATATAGCCGCCGACAAGCAGGATTTCATCTACAATGACCAGAATAGTATTCACAGTTTTATTTTTAGTAGCATTTTGAACGGCACTCTTTGGGGGAATTGTACCTGTTGATTTTTTTACATCTTTGGCAGATCGCGGCTGTACTGAAACTTGGGACCTGTTTTGCGGTGCAGCCGGTACCTTCTCCGGATGAAATTTCCTCCAAATGTTTTTGAATTTTTCAGATTTGTTCAAAACATCGGAAGGCTCAAGATTTTCTGCTGCCCAGCGCTCGTCTTCAAAAAACATTTTTGCAACAGCAAACTGCTCCGGGAATCTGGACACCAGTTTTTCCTTCGCCTCAGGCACAAGAAACATCGGTCTTGACAACATCGGCAGTTCATCTTCATCGGTTATGCTTATCCTGCCCAAATCAGATCCAGGAGCCCAGGGCATCGAGATTTCAACTCTTCTGAATGTCTTCGGAATAGATTTGAGTGCATGAATCACCAGATCATCACGTTGGTTTCGTGCTATTACGAAAATCTCTGGATCAGTCGAGTGCATGACAGTAATAGATGCAATAAACTGCAAAACAATTTCTTTCTCAGCCTGATTTAGTTGCGCAGCTTTTGCATCGAATTCAAGTGCCTTTTCCTCGATCTCTTTGGTCGGCAATGCAGATTGTTCCAGAGCGTACTGTTTGGCTTCAGCTCTGGAGATGTTTCTCAGCCACTCCTTTAACCCTTTGATCCTGGAGGGTCTGTCCAGGAACCAATTCAATTCATTCGCATCAAACTTAAGAGAAATAATTAAATCTCCTGCTCTCGGATCGTCAACTGTCGCTTTTTGCGGGATGACAGATGATGCAGAACTCCTTACAGGATCAAAAAAGAGACATTCCCCTTTAGTTGTTCCGCTTATATGATCTATTTTGCTGCTTCCCTTTGGAAAGTAGCTCCATTCATCGTTTTCATGGATAAGGATCGTAGTTTTCATTTCGTTTCACATATTTATCTTGTTTTTACAAGCCTTTGCAGCATATAGACTATCGGCAGGTCTGCATTGTAGGCTGCATCGAAATCCAAGAACTCTCTTCCTGTTTTGTCGTCTTTTTTACCGGTATTGCTGCAACAGCTGACGGCAAAGCAGGGAGAGTTGCCGATAGTTCCGTCTCTTCTCTTCATAAGATCCGATGCGATAGCCATGTTTTCATACATTTGCTTTGCTGTGCAGTCTGTCTGGGTAAAAATAGGACTGTCGGGTGCCAGGTCCAATCTTATATCTTCTCCTTTCTCAAGCATATCTTTGATCTTGTCAGCGCATGTCAAAATATAGCAGAATTTATCTTCATCGAGGTCGTTATCTCTTTGTAAAAGATCGAGAATTATGAACTCGCTAGGATCATTTTGAATTATTTTTTGCCCCAACAACCATTTTTCACTTCTGACAACAAATAACCCGGATGCCAGTTCTCCAATCGAGTCCCTTAATATTTCGAATTGTGGATCCCTTCTTTTGTAATTGCCTATTTCTCCGCTGATATCCACAATAAAAACAACAGCTCGCATATCTTTTTTATTTCTTTTTTTGCTCAAAAAGAATGGGTGGAATATGATCGTTTCCGGTTTGGTTCCGTCTGGAGCAACAATGGTCTCCGGGCTTTGATCAAAATAATGGATATGACGCTGGCTGAAAATCTTATCCTGAATCGTGCCGGTACTTAAAGCGGTAAGCCAGCACGTTTTCCCGCTGCCGGTACCTCCAAGCATGAAGAAAAAAAGTGTCGGACGGTAACCGGATTCCGGTTCAAGATATGCGTTCTCAACTGATTCCTTACTTTCAAGGTGAGAAAAACGATCCAGGGATATACGTTTGAATAGGACAGGTGCACTTTTAGCTTTTTTATTATTCCTGTCCTTGCTGACTATTCTTGCTTTAACACTGTACGGGAGATCATTCCTGTGTTCGACCTTAAGATCTGTCACATCGATTTGCGGATTCGGAAGCACATGGTACGGTATGGTTCTGACCCATTTCCCCCAAATATTTTTATGGACTTGAATTACAAGCATATCTCCGTCTTCACTGCGATAGAACCAGCCCCAATCATCCGGCTCCGAAATTTGGATCGAATTTGCCTCTCTGTATACCGCTTGACCGATACTAAGTATTTTTGCCATGATGTCCTCTCAGTTTCTTAGTTTTTTCCATAAGTTTTAGTGTTGACGTAGACAAGCCGGATCTGTTCGTCACCAACAACTTCCGGCAAATCTTTTGGTCGGTGAGGATGTAGAGTAACTATTAAATTACCGTTTCTTCTGAGCTTGAGGCACTTGTCATCATCATTGTCATCTTTATCAATTGTCACAGTATATACCCGATCTTCTCCGTTATTTACCGGGATATGCAGTTCATCTTCAGCGTTTTCTATTTCACGAATCGATTCAGTAAACCGGGGAGTCTTTTTGATAATTCTGATGTAGTGTTTGTCCTGTTCGCTTAATGACGGCATTTGAATGAAAGTGCTGCGCCAACGGTTACGGATGCGCCAATATGCCGTATTTTTTATTATAATGAAAGCAAGGACAGATAAGATCAATACCAAAACAGCAACAATACTTTTCAGAATCATTTCCACCTCCTAATCCAATGTTTTCAATACCAAACCAAAATACCTGCCCTTATAAGTGTTTTGTGCGGTATGGTCAATATTTTTCGGCTTGATCTCGAAAAAAAACAGTAAATTAAAATACTTTTGAGCGAGTCTTCTTGAAGGGGATGGGGCAGTTATCTAAACCGTTTTTTTTATTTTATTGATGTGTCATCATCTGAGAATTTGTTGATATTTTTATATGTATTCCTGAACAATACATTAATAAATACAATGAATATCCAAAAAAACATATTATTGTCGATTATTAGACAGAAATCATAAAAGCCGTGCAAACATAGCGGTACGATAAGAGCCTTGAGAAGATTGCTCCTGGTTCCCTGAGTATAATGTTCTGTGTCGCACAGCTTGGCTCTACCGTAGTAATAACCCATATAAACTGCATAAACCGCATGACCTGGGATCGATGTCACCGCACGCAGGATCGCGACATCCAGACCATTCATTACAACAAAGAATATATTTTCGATAATGGCAAATCCCATGCCGACGCACATTGCATATACTATTGCGTCAAATGTGTAGTCGAACGCCGGATTTTTCCAAGTGATCTTTTTAAGGATCAGATATTTTGCCGTCTCTTCTACAAGTGCTGCTACGAGAAATGCATCAAAAAATGTATACAGGGGAGTACCTTCGCTCGATATCAAACTGAAACCGGCCTCCAAAATGATTTCCAATATTCCGACTGGAATTACAGAAACAATTCCCCAAAGCATCAGTTTCCTCAACAGCGCTTTAGGTTCTTTTTCTATTTTATCCTGCTTGTAGACTTTATAAACGATAAATGCTCCCGGCAGCACTGCAAGTATCACTAATAGTATAGAATATAGAGTGTTCATCTTATCTTTTCCTCAATTTTTAATAAATGACATCTACGGAACAACCCGGGTTTGAAGACTTTGACTCAGCTTCTTCCGGTTTTGACTGCGAATCCGGCTCTGGTTTCAAGCCTGGTTCAGGCTCATTGCTATCATTCTCTTCTGCCGTTTCAACAGGTTTGTCTTTCGACTCTTCTTCAGGTTTTTGATCTTCATTTTCCTCTTTTTCATTATTTTCATGTTCTTCATCTTGCGTAACAGGTGTTTCATAACCAGGCATGTCGGCAACCAGACGAAGTAAACCTTTGCTGTTCCCGTCACTTGACAAATACTCTTCCGCTTTTATGACAATTCCTCTGCTTGCAAGTAAAGCGACCTCGTTTTGCGTCGGAATACGCCAGTTTTTGCAACCGTAAATACCCGCTTCGCTGCTTGAGTTAATTTTCTCCACAATCTCTTCCGGTCTTTTATTGTATTCGCCGATATCCTTAGGAAAAACTTTGAGAAAGCCGTAAATCACTTCTGTTTTTCTGTGACCGAACAGGTTGTTGTGTCTATGCTTATTCTCATCATGATTTTCTTTTGATTTTTTGCAATCAGCTACAAGTCTGAGCCTCCCGCTGCTTCTTCCTTCCGCAATATAATCTTCCGCTTTTACGATAAGCCTCTCTCCTGCAAGCAAAGCAATCTCGTTTTCTGTCGGAACACGCCACTCCCCACATTCCGGATCCTTAAATGCCGGGCTGGCGTTAATCTTTTTTATAATTTGTTTCGGGATTTTCTTATACCTTCCGATATCCGACGGAAAAACATTAAGAAAACTGTAAATCAGGCGCGGTCTCTCCTTTTCTTCATCCCGCTGAATCACGGTATTTGCCCGCTTTCCCTCTTTTATTATATCCGGGTTTTTGGCAAATTTTTCTGCAAATTCCCGTGTGCATTTGGCAAGTGAATCGGAAATAGCACAGTCGAAGTTGCCGACAGCAATACTTCTGAAAGACGGAGCTACTTCACTGAAAAAAACGCGTACATAGTAGACATGCCCCATATTGCTGACCAGTCCCAAAAGAGAGTGGGTGATATTCAGCTTGTTCATAACGATTCTGCTTTTGACAAAGTCCGAGTCATTCTTTGTAATATCAGATTCGGATAGAGAAATTTGGGTATTTTTTAGCAGAAAAGGGTTTATTTGTGTGAAACCCTGCGGATTAAAATTATCCCTAAAAATCGTCTCCATTATTTTTATCTGATCTTTCTCAAGTTCTTCCCAATCTCTTTCCAAATCTTTTGCCTGTCTGAATTGAACCTGATAAATAAAATCAGATGCAGCTAAACTACAAAAAAGTGAAAAGAAAAACATAAAAGCAGTAATTTTTTTCATTTGATATTCTCCAATCTTACATCTTTTTTCTAATTACCGGGCGGACAAACATGCTTTTGTCGGCACGATTGTCAAAGTAGTCCGTGCAGGATTTCTGAATCTTTCCTGAAGAGTTGACAAACATAACACATTCATCTTTGGGTGTTTGAAGCCACCAATCTTTTGCTTCGGATTTTTCCTGCGATTCTGTGTGGCACAGCAACAGATCCTTGTTTTCTTTTTCTAATTTTTTTGCCTGTTTTATATCCAGAAGGCTCACAAATCCGCCTTCACTAAATTCAACCAGCGTATTTCTTTCTGATTCGGAAAAATTTTTGATAAACTCACTGTTGAGCCACTTTTTCAGCGAACTTTCTTCCCATGTCAGCTTTTTTCTTTTTTCGATAGTTGTTTGATATGGTTTTGCTTCGAGACAACTAGCGCTTAGCAGAGTCCAGTAATGCTTGCTTTTTTCAATGACGATCCACTCTATTTTTTTTCCTGCGGCACCTCCGAACTCAACGACATTACTGTTTTCCGCATCCAGGGTCAACTCCCCGCCGACTTCTGCGATAGTTGCCGTAATAGTTTCGTGATTATTGTCCACCGGCTTAAACTTGTCCCAGAAGATAAAAATAAGAATTGCGATAGCTACGGCAAAAAAAAGGAATGCTGCTATCAGGTGCTTTTTTTTCGCTGCTGCAACAGCTTTGATTTCGCTTACATTTGATCTAAGGTTTTTCCTGTTTTCGGGTGTAAAAAAAGCAACGAGCCTTAAAACACCGAGAAGAAAACCTAGAAGAACTCCTAGAAGACCTATTATTAATTTTATTGTTTCCATTATCTTCGTTATTTCCATAATCACCTCTATCCTACTAATATTGCCGGCAGAGTGTAGGATATGTAAACATTACCTTTAGGCATAAGATAAATCCATTTTTTTCTCATAATTCATAAAACAGGTTCAATCCAATCAATTGTATATTCCTTAACATAACTTCCATGCCACTCTTCACTGTGAGGGGCAATAATTATGGCATATTTTACTTTTACCAGTTTTCCTTCAGCATCAAACCATCCAGGAGCATGCAACCCTTGTCCGCCCACTTCCAGCGCCTTGTCACACTCGTTTTTGTAATGAACTTTCCATTGATTTACGAATGCGCTGTTCGCAGTGGAGAGTTCGTGTTTTATACAATCGTCGTATTTGTGTGTTTTTACGATATCGACTCCCAGAGACTGTATAAAATCAAGTTTCCAATCATCGATTTCCGGCAGTTTGTAGGCAACTTTTGCCTTGATATCATAAGAACGCGCATCTGCTACAAGCCTGGCGGAAACCAAAACCGTATAGTTTGTCTTGTCGTCAGCCACAGTCTCCGTAATTTTCAAATCAGTTACGCGGAAATCCTTTGCCGCAAGAGTCCATTTGGATGCAAAATAACCGTCATCTTTGCCTTCCGTGAGAGTTGCACTCCCAAGATCTTTCTGAATTTGTTTCAAATCGGGGCGCGGCGGATTGATTTGTTTGACGGCACTCACAACACTTGATGGAAGTGAGTCGTCTTTCTGCGCAGCAATAGCTTTTGCCGTAATTTCACGATTGTAGTTCTTATTCAAAGCCTCTTTGTAACGGCGCAGGTCTTCTCTTTTGTTTGCTGCCAGATATTCGTTTTCCTTCTGATGCGCGAGTTCTTCCGCCCTTTTTGCCTCGTTCAAATTGTGTTCTATAAGCTCATTTCTTGCCTCAAAATAACGGTTTTTAAGCTCAGAACGCGAACTGAAATCCGAGACATTGAGTTTTGAAGCAAACTCCACCTTCAACTTGTCGTGCTCAATAACAAACTTTGCGTTGCAGTCATTGAGGAGTTCCGCCGCCTTGTGCCCTTCGTTTTCAGGCGAAGAACAGCTCAGAACAAAAACGAAGAGCGTCAAAACAAGAAGAAGCAATCTCCTTTTCATTGGTTGGTCTCCAAAATTTTTATTTTATCTTACACATCTAACGCTATAAGCTTGTCCAACCTTGTCAGCAATTATCCCACCATTAAAAAACCTCACAGCCCATTTAAAGTATGGGGAATTTGGATCACCTTCTAAAACTGAAGAAGACCAAAGGGTCGATTCATCTCCCATCTTGCTGTAATAAGTAATGTTATTTTCTATAATAGGACAGAAGCAGTTTGCCGTGCATCTTTCAGACAAGCAACCTCCTTTCTCGCTTACATTGCAAGAACCGCCGACTTCCGTTTGGGGACAATTTTTTATGAGCGTCCTGAGTTCGTCAATGCTCGGCAGTCTCCAGTCGCTATGGCCACCTTCCTGCAAATTTTGACAATAATCTACAGCCATCATCCAATTCATTTTTGAAACCTTGTTGGACCACTGCAAGTTTCCTTTCCCATTTTGAGAGTTGCTTTTCTGCTTTTTAATTTCCGATTTTGCCTCGAAAGCACACATGCCTTGCGGAAATTGTTTCAAATAATCCTGCCAAATTTCAGCATTGCTACTTCTTCTTGCATACTCACAAGCCTGCTGATCCTGAATGCTTCCTGCTTTCTGCGCAAATAATGTCAGAGTCGCGAATAAGGCAACAAATAAAACCAAAACTTTTTTCATAATAAACTCCTTGAAAATATTTATCTTACACAGCGGACATAATAATTGGAATCCATATCATTACCATCTACAAGCCCTTGACTGAAAAGAATGTTCCATCTACTGGTTGAATTTCCTGCTGTAAAAGAAGAAGACCAAAGCCAAACTTTGTTGTCATCGCCCAACTTGCTGTAATAACCGCCATTGTTTTTTCTGTAATCGCAAAAGCATGAACCCTCAGGCCACCAACATTTCCCAGCCAAGCATCCATTTTTTTCACTTACTTTGCACTGTCCTCCAGTTTCTGTTTTAGGACAGTTTTTAACAGTTGTTCTTAATTCATCAATATTGGGAAGTCTCCAATCGTTAAACCCGCCTTCCGACAGATTTTTGCAATAATTTACAGCACTTTTCCAATTCATTTTTTTGGAAGAACGACTCGACCACTGCAATCCGCCGATTCTATTTTGATCGTCATTTCCTCGCTTCTTAATTTCCGATTTTGCCTCGAAAGAACAGATACCTTGAGGAAATTGATTTAGATAATCCTGCCAGATTTCAGCACTATTGTTTCTTCTTGCATACTCGCAAGCCTGTTGATCCTGAGCATTTTTCGATGCCTGACCAAAAACTGTCACTGTAGCAAACAAAACAACGAGTAAAACCATGAACTTTTTCACAATAAACCTCCATTTAAAATTATCTCACACAGCGGACATAGTTACTATTCCATTCACTGTAGTTGACCAAGCCTCCACCATAGAAATCCACACACCATCTGAGACCCTCGGAATCTGACTGAACAGAGGAGGACCAAAATGTTTCTGTATCGCCCAATTTGCTATGGTTGACATGTTGTCCCCAAGGACTGGCACAATCTTTTGTTCTTGCATAATTCCCGGAAAGTTCACCGGTTTTCTCGCTTATTTTGCAAGTGCCGCCAGATTCTGTCCCCGAATGGTTTTGAATAAGCAACCTCAATTCGTCGATATCCGGAAGTTTCCAATCATCGTAGCCTCCCTCATTCAGATTGTGGCAATACTCTACAGCAGCGTGCCAATTCATAGTATCAGGTGAGCGGGAGGACCAAGTCCGACCTGAAAGCTGTATCGGTTGTTCTTGAGTCGGTTGAGAACATTTTGGAGTATAGAAAAAACTCAAACCTACAAGCATCAAGATCAATCCGCCAATGAACTGCAACGGCTTGAATTTTTTCTTTGCTGATTCTTGTTTTTCTTCTTCGTGTTTGGGCTGCTGAACCATCTTTATTTCCGGTTTAGCCATCGATTTTTTTGCACCGCAATGACAGCAGAAATTGTTTTTCATTTCGTTTTCTGTCCCGCAGCTAGGGCATTTCCAGTTGCCGAACGGCTCAAAACTGCCGTCAGGTGAGACTTTTCCTATCCGTTTGATCGTTCCGTCTTCCAATATCTCATACACAGTACCGTCAGGCGCGATGTTCATTCCGCTCTGCGGTTGTTCAGGCATTCCCATTGGTTTACTTCTCCTAAAATTAACAAACAATGTTATCACAAATTCATAAGAATTGTTATCAAAGTAAAACTTGCCGCTCCTGCCATTAAGCAAGAAACACCGGCTTTAGGTTTTCCTTTTGCCAAATAATAAATTCCCAATATCAGCCCTATTATCGGAACACAGAACGATGCAGACAGAAATTGCTTGCTTGCCTTATCTTCTGAAATTGTTTCATCTGCATCTTCCGTTGTGTTTAAAGAATCATAATTTGACCTGATATTTCTGTTTTCAGAAACAGGGCTCGCCTGATTGCTTTTTTCAAAAGCTGGCTTCGCCACAGACTTTTTTGCACCGCAATGACAGCAGAAATTATTTTTCATTTCGTTTTCTGTTCCGCAGTCAGGGCATTTCCAGTCGCCGAACGGCTCAAAACTGCCGTCCGATGAGACTTTTCCTATTCTCTTGATTGTTCCGTCATCCAAGATCTCGTAAACCGTTCCGTCAGGAGCGATATTCATTCCTTTTTGTTGATTTTCCGGCATTCCCATTTTGTTTCCCTCTTAAAAGTTAAATATTTTCACATTCTTACACATCTTATTCGCCCAACTTCTGCAACATTTCTTTTGCCGGGGCATAACCTCGATCCGCCGCTTTTCTCAGCCATTTTTTGGCTTCGTCCTTGTTTTCTTCAACTCCGGTGCCGTTGAAACACATCAATCCTACGAGATTTTGAGCCCAGACATCACCCTGCTCAGCCATTTTCTCATACCATTTGAACGCTTCAGCATAATTCTGCGGCACATCTTCTCCTTTATAACACATATTTCCGAAAATGCGTTGTGCCCCGATATAGTTTGGCATTCTTTTTTTCATATCAGCACACAACTCTCCGGCTCTTACTTTCTTCTCTTTTCCGTCTGAATATTTAAGTACAAACTCTTTTGCCCCGTCATTGACGCATTGTTCTGCCGATTCGATGCATTTGTGTGCCAGCGCAAAGCTTTTTGAGCAATATTTATTCTGAAATTTTTCATTGTCACCATTTGCCGGTCGCTGCCCGGTACTGTTAGCTATCGAGATAAAAACATCTGCCGCCTGCAGATATTCGACTTTCGTCTTTGCATTCTCCATCAGCTTCAAGCCTCTTTCATACATTTGGCTTATGCCTTTTTCGGTGGCAGCCACCATTTGAGCGACACCCCAGAAATTCCGCATTTTTCCTTTTGCATGAAAATCTTCTTTTGAGTCGCCTGTCATAACCAGTTCAAACGCAGTGAGCCATTTTAGAGCCCAAATAAGTACAGTTGCAGCCGATGTAGTAGTTCCACCAATTTCTACATCCTCCGCCTGTGCCATACAGAGATATTTTTGCTTGCTGATAGGATCATAAAGAAGGTAGCGAGGTGTCCAACCGATCTGTTCGATTACTGTTTCAATCGTCGGATAGAGAAGAAAAACCTTTACCGAGCTTCCCATCTGCTGATGCGGGTGATTGTGTTCATAAATCGCCATAACTTCCCAAGTCTGTCTTGCCGAAAGATCATTCTCTTCAGCCCAAAAACCTTTCCAGATTCCGGGGGTCAAAGTTCCAGTCCAAGCCAAACGACCGTCTCCGATCTGCTCAAGCACAAAGTTCGGGAATGCTTTCGCCATTGCAGCTTTTTCAGCGACCAAAAGTGACGGATCCTTTTCGTACCATTGCTGAATTTCTGCTAAATTTTCATTCATTTTTCCCCTCCGTTTTTCAGCTTTTCTTCCAATTTTTTTCTGCGCATTTTCTCCAAATTTTCCACCAATTTTTCACCTTCCAACCTTCTTTTCTCAAATCCCTCTTTCATTTCTTCCGTTATCCGACCGATTTCTTCTTCCTTACCGTTGTGTACCAAGTATATTATCCCGTCTCTTACACGAAAATCACAAGACCATCCGTCCTTTGGTTTAACCTCACCGTTAGGAAGCACTTCGCCGATAACACAATTTAGACCAGTTCCACCATGACTAATAATTACACCGTCCCGGGTAACTTCCAATTTTGTCGGTGGAGTTTTTGTTTCGCTATCGACTTTTTCCCTTATCGGTTCTATAGGTTCTATATCCCAAGTTGGCGACAGCTTGCCAATTTTGACTAGCTGATAAAGTATTCCGTCTCTTACACAAAAACCATCAGATGGTTCGAATTCACCATTTGGCAGAACTTTGCCTATTTTGTTGATTGTTCCGTCAGGAAATATACTGAATTTGTCAGATTCTTTTATAGCAACAAGCTTCGTGTCTGAATTTTGACCAGCAGGATGATCCGGAGAGATTGTGACGACGGGGGGATGACATATCTCTGTAAACAACTCTCTGCGCCTTTTTTCTACTTCTGCTTCAAGTTTAGCCTTCATTTCCTCAGGAGTAAGAGTTTTACCTTTTTTGTCTTTCGGCTCACCTAATGGTTCAATTTCACCATCAGGCAAAATCCGCCCCAGTTCCTGTTCTTTTCCATCAACAACAAAGTATATTCTTCCGTCTTTTACATTAACACGTTCCTTAGACTTGCCGTCAAAAGGCTCAAATTCGCCATTAGGGTGTACTCTACCTACAAGTGTTATTAATCCATCACCAGGATCTT
>Ga0310690_10003270_pt1 | contig 24629 bp, 2 predicted proteins | sample AusTroGonzalo_MG_2_FD_207661 | JGI IMG/M metagenome (GOLD analysis project Ga0310690, IMG submission 207661) | Bovine rumen microbial communities from tropical cattle in Woodstock, Queensland, Australia - Gonzalo_04 (v2) (version 2) | ecosystem: Host-associated > Mammals > Digestive system >... | reverse complement strand
CAGGTTGTTACATCCGAAGATTCTGCCTACGATACAGCCAAGCTTTGTTCCGTCTGCAGTTTCACCATTGTTATTGTTGTTCAGTTCCACCAAGATATTGCCATATACATAGGCTGCGATGCCTGAAACAGCAGCCTGAGCAGCAACAGCGGGATACTGGATATCACCTACACTTACAGCTCCTGTTAATGTTGCATTATAAGCTGCAGCTTCTGCTTCTGTATAATTTTGTGATGTATTAGGATTCGTATCAGACGTAGAAACTGCTCCTGTTAATTTAGCATTATGGGCAGCAACCTCAGCAGCAGTAGTATAATAAACAGCGGAGTGAGCCGTAATTGCTTCTCTGGCTTTTCTTCCTAATCCGCCGCCATAAACATCACGGGTAACCTTTCCACCTAATAGATTGACTTTGGTGGTGTTTTTCCAAGACTTCGCAGTTGCATTTACCCAAGTACCTTTTCCATCTGTTCCTCCAGTCGGATTCCAGTTGTTGGTATTGGTACTTGCCAAAGCACCGCCGCCATAGAGGTCGCAGCCTACTTCACCGGCATTCATGTTCACGACAACATTGCCGCCTACATCACCAGCTTCGCCACCACCATAGACATCGCGATAAACCTTGGCACTGGCATCGTCAATCTCAACAATTGTATGTTGAGCAGTAGAGTACTGGCTTTCCTTTCCGGACTCCAGGTACTGCTTTTCTTCGTCGTTTGCACCACGGCAGGCACCATATACATAGCCACCATAGTTTTTGCTATTATAATTGGTTCCATCACCAATAGTACCCTTGATGGTGACAGTATTGAGCGTATGGGCAATAGTTGGATAGTCCTGATCGGAATATATCTTTGGAGGACCTACAGTTCCCAGAGAGCCACCGCCATAGACATTGCGATAGATGATTCCACCGGTGCTACCATCAATACCGGTATTGATGGTTACGGTAGTACTGTCTGTCACAGAACCTGCAGCAGTACTGATCTTCTTTATTTTGTTGTTATTATCGTCTTTCTGGCCGGTATCATACATGCCCAGTCCTGAGCCGCCGCCAAAGACGTTGCCACGAAGCCTCCACTGGAAGTGGTTAGGATCTTCAAGCTTCTTAATATCATCACTTGTGAGAGGATCCCCGTATGAACCCTTTAATGCGGCTATGTTAGCAGCATTGTAGGCAACACCTATCTCACCCTTGTTGATAGTCACATTTGTGCTGCGGCGAACATGTCCGTCCTGACCGCCGCCATAGACGGAGCCATAAATGCGGGGACCAGTACTGCCGTCACCAATTGTCACTTCCGTTTCATTGACATAACCGGCATAGAACTCAGGACAATATTTCCAACGAGGAGATAAAGTCGGGGGCACATTGGGCACAGCCGTTCCTCGGCATCCACCGAATACATTACCGGTTGGCATATCATCCTTCTGGCTATTCGGGAAACCAATGGTTCCGGCAGCAATATTGATGGTAGTTTTACCACTATTATTGAAGGCCGAGTTTTTCCAAAGATCTGTTCCGGTTGGAGCCAACTCGCCATATCCGCGGGTAGAATAGTCATCCTGACCGCCGGCATAGTTACCTTTACCCACGGACGCCATGTTGCCGCCGCCATAGATGGTACGTATCACATGACCGCCTGTCATCTCGACATTGGTATTGCCATACACCCTACCTGCAGTGAGGCTGTAGATATCAGTTTCTACTTCATTACCCTTGTTGTCTCCTTCTCTCCATTCGGTAATCGTCTCCTTATATTTCTTCTTACCCTTACCACCGCCATAGATAGCATGACCTATCAGACCTTTTGTCAGAGTGACGTGGGTATCACCCATGACATGTCCATTCTCTGCACCGCCATAGACAGAACCCAATATGAATTTCTCATCGTTGGAAACAGTGGATTTGAGTCCTTCTTGCCATTCTTTCTCTTTTGTATCATAATATACATAGAACAGATCACTGGCATCAGGAGTCCCATTCTTATAATTGATGGTAACCTCAGTCTCCTTCGTGTTGGCGCAGAATGCCATATCGTAGCGGTCACCGGCAATACCCTTACCGCCGCCGTAGACGTCACCATCTGCATCATCACCAATACCGATGCGGCCTCCGGTAATGTTGACCGTAGCCTTGCCACCTATCGCATCCTCACCACCGCCAACCTCAGGAGCATCGTTCGGAGCGGCTGCAATGTACTGTACTTCGTAGGGCCAACTCAGGGCAAATCCATTCGTCGGATCGTCATGCTTAGTGATATAATTATAATTACCTCCACTTGCATCACTGTTAAAGTTGATCAAACCCACGGAAGCCATTTCACCGCCGCCATAGACTGTATTATATATCTTGCCGCCACTGACGTTGACATAGGTGTTTCCGGAAACGCAACCGTTCCATGCCATCGGAGTGAAGGTATAATATGTCGTCGGAATAGAAGCGTAACCGCCAGCAGTGATGGTGGTCTTTGTCTTATTGTCATCACTGCCATATCCACCTCCAAAGACATTGCCATGGATGGTACCACCCTCAACGTTCACCGTGGCCATGTTACGAACAACGCCGAATTCACCACCGCCATAGACATTCTTCTTGATGACTGCGTCGCCACTGATGGTGACCTCTGTCAACTTCACTACAGCCAGTTTAGGCCATAAGGAGTTCGGCTGGCCGTTGAGGAGTGTATTACGTCCCATACTGCCGCCAAAGACTTTGCCGCCATATTGGGCATTCTCCACGTCATTGCCAATCGTACCGCCACTGATGTTGATAGTCACATGACCATGACTCGAATTCACGATAGCGTCTGTCTTGACATCACCCTCTTTCTTGTATCCTGGATCATTAGACTGTAAACTATTTGCAGTATTATATGCAGCAGCTTCTTCTGCTGTATAGTACGTAGCAGGCGTTATGTCATCATTAATAAGCAGACCGTAGTCGGGATTGGGGGTGGTACTATTTGGTAGGGTGGCATTTACAAAAGGTATACCCACCGAAGCCAGACGTCCGCCGCCATAAACAGAACCGAGCATGGTGCCGCCCGAAATATTCACTTCCACATTACCTTGAACAGAACCTGCCGTCAGCGCCTCACCACTGAAGCCACGACCTCCGCCAAAGACGTTACCATCTACATAGCTGGTACCATAGGTACCAATCTTCAGGCTGTTTGAGGCTGTGATTGTCTCACCATCATCGGTCGTATCACCGTCGCCATTGAGGTCGATGTTTATGGTGCCACCGATATTTACCTCTGCGTCGCCAAGGATGTGACCATCCTCGCCACCGCCAAACACAGAACCGAAGATACGGGCCGTGCCACCGACATTAACTTGGGTATTCTGCACATTGGTCCATGTATTGAAATGAGTGCGTTGGTCACCCTTACCGGCACCAAAAAGGTAACAAGTGACAGGGTGAGCTTGAGCATCTGTATCTGTACGAGGTACACCCAATGTACCACCGGTCATTGTGACTGTACAAGAACCCCCGACATCTGTCAACTCATTACCGCCATAGACACTTGTCAGGATATGACCACCGGTAATAATCACTTCTGTATTACCTTCTACCCAACCGGCAGAACGGAGCCATTCGTGTTTCTTATCCTCGCCGTCTGTGTATTCGTATGGATAGTAACCCGATCCACCGCCAAAGACATTGCCATAGTACGTATGACCGTCAGTAGCCGTTGTGCTCGCATCGCTAACAGTAGAGCCATCACTATAAATCAGACCGGCCAAGGGATCGTGAGGAAGATATTCATCCTTGACACCATCATCATCCGTGTCTTTTCCATAATCCCAGCTGGCACATTCCGTGAAATCGCTCGGGACTTCATTCGCCCACTGAGTGTCGCTATAACGCACGGGCACAAGTTTACCATTCTCCGTTGTCGTCTTTCCAACGCCACAACCAATCTGGCCACCCTGAATCTTCACAAGTGTATTGCCGCGTACTCGACCGTTCTCGCCGCCACCATAGACAGAGCCCATAATGAAGGCATTATTGCTGATGGTTACTTCTGTCTCTTTGACATAGGTAAGGAAGTCCGCGTCGGGATTATCAGCGTAACTCATCACATCACCTCGACCAGCACCGAATACGAAGCCGTAGTCCACAGGACCAATATCCTCACTGTTACCGGGGTCCTTATAGTAACGATGCGTGTTCTTCATACCGCCATCTTGCAGTGCCACTTCAACAGGGCCTATCTGACCACCACTGATGACAACCGTACACTTACCAGTATTGTCTGCGTATTCCACGGGCTTACCGCCAACACAACCCTCATGCGTTGTATCATGGTCTGTTCCATCGTAATTCTTGGCACTCCACGTCGTGACGGTTCCCACAGAACCCTTCAGACCACCGCCATAGACACCGTCGAAGACATAACCGTCTGCCATGACCACATGGGTGTTCTTCTTCACATCAGCCTCACAACCGCCACCATACACACTCTCTCCAATCGAGATCTCAAATCCTGTGGTACCAGAATGATCCACAGTGGGATAGGTATAACCAGTAAGGTTATTATTAGTATCGTACTGCGGAGTCATCTTCGCACTGATGTTCACATAGGTGTTACCAGTCACGTCAGCCTTATTACCGCCACCGAAGACGTCACCTGTAATATTGGCACCAAGAACTGTGGCCTCAAAGCGGCCTGCATTGTCACCAGATGCTACAGCTGTTAACGGGGTTGATGCACTTGTCCTGAACTGTATCGGTTCTTTGACATAATAGGTCTTCGTTTCGGAACCTATATTCACAACAGCATCACCAAGCACACTACCCATATTACCACCACCATAGACACTACCGATGGTGCCAAGAGCATTGGGAATAGCTGTGCTGTTATATGTCTTACCGGCCCAATAACCCTTGGTCATATTGATATTCACCTCCGTATCGCCTGTTACATCAGCTGCATTACCATAACCTCCACCAAATATATTACCGATAGAAGTGCAGGATCTGATATTCAAGGTTATCTTACCTTTTTCGTACACTGTGTATGAAGATTCAGAGGCTATATCACCCGTCCCTTTGTACGTCTTTGCTCCGGAACCTGGATATGCAGCTAGGTTACCACCACCATAAAGGTTGTTAATACGGATGGGCTTACAAATGTCAGTTTCCTCCACGTTCACCACAATAGGTCCGCCTATACTACCACCTTGGTTATTACCGGCATAGACTTCATTCAGGATACCGCCGGTAATATTCAGTGTAATACCTCCGGTAATCGTGGCATCAAACGAGCCGGCATAAACATTGACACCTTCACTAGTATTACAGCCGGTAATATCGATAACAACATTACCTATCACATCAGCGCTCTTGCCTGCACCATACATGTTACGTATTTGTAAGGTACACTCACCGTCGGAGGTGTTCTGATCATCGATGGATGTACTACCGCAAGTACCCTTCGTGTTACTGCCGCCAAAGACATCATATATATCACCGCCTTTCAGCGATACCTTTGCTTCGCCCGTCACGTTAGCGCCAGGGCTGCCGGGCTCACTGCCGTTACCACCGCCAAACACTGTTCCTATGACGTATGACCCCCATATTGTTACATCAGAAGCAGGCACGTCGGCAGAGTTACCGCTACCATAGACCTGCATGATGCTTGTTTCGTCACACCCATGTATATTGACCTGTGTCTTCTTTCCAGTAACAGGATCATAATGGGCCTGATTGCCACCGCCATAGACGGCTACCAACTCAAACCAATCAGGGCTAAGATAGTCAAATTTGGGATTAGTTGAATTTTTGTTAGGTTTATCCTTAACAGTGCCATCGGAGTTAAAGACCCGTGTCTTATAAACGGAGACGTTCACATTGCCTCTGGGTGTACCCTGAAGGTTGTTACAACCGAACACACGACCCGTTGTAGGAACAGTCTTGCCACTGACAGTTTCTGTCAGTTTTGTGAATGCCGTTCCATCAACAATAACTGATACATCACCATAGACCGTAGCATCAACAGCCGTGGTGCTAGTATTTGTATCAGCCTGTCGTCCCAGACCACCACCGTATGCATTACCGATGGTACCGCCCGTCAGGTTGAGGGTGGTGTAGTAAGTCGTGCCAAGTCTATAATAGGTTTTCCCCTCTTCAGCCTTTGCAGTAGAAGATGTAATTAGTGTGTATGCACTGCCTTCATATAGGCCAAATACGTGCGATTCTCCTACCGTGAGGCCAGTCACTGCGTGATAACCGTCAGCATTAAGAGCACTGCCATCCCAATTATCCGTATTCGTATTCGCCAGCGCACCGCCGCCATAGACGTCACCAGTCACGGTACCGCCGGATACACTTACTGATACGTCTTGAAGGACGGCTCCGTTCTCGCCACCGCCAAATACGTTGTTCTGCACGGCTGCACCTGTCTGGATGTTGACAATGGTGTTGTTTACTTTAGCTAAATTAGTCTGACCTAATTCACCATGACTGCCGCCGTAAACGGTTCCGCCAGCAGCATAGGTGCTCACACCCACAGCTGCCGTCGAACCAGAAGTACCACCGATTGTGACATTGGCACTTCCTGTCACCGAAGCCATGAAGCCGCCACCATAGACATTGTTCTTGATGGTGCCACCAGTCATGTTGACAATGGTATTACCATGTACCAAGCCTGAAGAAGCATTATATTTCAGTGCATTGCCGTCATTCTCATCCGTGTATTTGTCAGAGCCACGGCCACTACCGAACAGGTTACCATCGGTCATACCGCCGCTGGTTCCCACGGTGCCACCGGTCATAGTCACTTTGGCTTCGCTATAGACCTGGCCGTTATCACCGGAACCGAATACGCAGCCTCTGATGTCAGCACTTCCCTGAATCTTGACATCGGTCTTGTTGACGTAGGTCATGTCCACCATAGTTGGATCGGGATAGCCACGGCCTGATCCGAACACGCGACCGTTACCTCTTGAGTTGATACCGATGGTACCGCCGCTGACGGTAACCTTGGTCTCACCGGTATTGGCAGTAAAGGTAAGGCTGGGGGCTGTTCCCGTAGTTGTTCCGACTGACGCTAATGAACCGCCACCATAAACGTTGTGGTAGATTCTGCCGCCGGTGATGGTGACATTGGTATTGCCATATACCTTACCTGCCGTCGGGCTGACCACCGTGCTCGCATCTTCAGTGTCGATGTCGATACCACGACCGCCGCCATAAACATTGCCACGATAAACACTATAGTGACCTGAACCTTCATCTCCGTCATCGACACCTATGGTACCGCCGGCGATGTTGACATTGGTGGAAGTCTTCACGTGTCCGTTGGCACCGCCGCCGAATACAGCTCCATAAATGTTACCATCGTTGATGGTAACGTAGGTGTTGTTAACGAAGGCGAAGTCAGAATATGCCGAGCCTGCCTCACCACGACCGGAGCCATAGATTTGTCCGTTGTTCATGCCAGTGTAGTCAAGTGGCTCAAGTGACATGCCGGTAATCACGGTGGGCGACATACCAATGGTACCGCCATTGACGATGATGGTGGCATCGCCGGTGCCTGCAGTGAAGTGGTGTCCTGATGCATCTTCTGTGAAAGTACCTACAGAAGCCAGTGAACCACCACCATAGATATTGTGGTAGATGGTACCGCCTTCCACCGTGACCTTAGTGTTACCGAATACGCGTCCTGCCGTTGCGCTGAGCGTTCCTGCACCACCACTGACATCACGTTCCACACCACGACCGCCACCATATACATTACCATGATAAACATGAGGTCTGGATTCCGTACCTGGGTTGCTGGGGTCAATCTCCACCATCTCAGCCGCTGTGAGCTTGGTACCGATGGTACCCGTGTAGATCTTCACGTCGGTGTCTTCCTCCACGTGACCGTTACTACCACCTCCAAACACTGAGCCCCTGATCTGCGGATTGTCATCGCCGTCTTCTGTACCGATAGTAACGAAGGTCTTATCCACAAAGGCCATATCGCTCCACAGCGCACCAGCCATACCACGACCTGAGCCATACACATAGCCTGCGTTATGGCCATCGGTACCGATTTGGGCATCGCCCTTGATGGTGACATATGCGTAGCCACCAGAAGAGATGCTGGTGACATTCCAATTCTCGTCATATACCTCTACACCCACGTTGGCCAGTGAACCACCGCCATATACGTCATTATGAACCAGTCCACCGCTAATTTCCACATGAGTGTTGCCATATACCTGTCCGGCAGTGCGGCTGATGGTTGATGGAGAATTCGCATGGTCAATACCTCGACCACCACCATATACGTTACCGAAGTAGATGGGTGTCGGGTGCAGGAAGTTCATATCCTTTTCGATTGCGGCCAGTTCATGACCGATGGTACCGCCGGTCATCGTAACTTTGGTGTCAGTCTTGACGTGACCGTTACAGCCGCCACCAAATACGGCACCGCAAATCAACGTGGTCTTGCCTGAAGACTGATTGATCTTCACTTCAGTTTCATTCGCAAATGCCAGGTTCTTGTAAGTTGCACCAGACTGACCGCGTCCACCACCAAACACCTGTCCGTTGTTGATACCAGAGAGGTTATGGGCTTCGTTAACCGTGGTTGTGCTGGGGTCATCAGCCACTTGTGTCACACTCAATAGTGGTGACATACCTATCAGACCACCGTCGATGGTGACAGTGGATTTACCTGTGCCAGTGGCAATCTCAGTAACATTACCGTCTGTATCGTAGGTGTAGGTACCCACTGATGCCATAGAGCCACCGCCATACACGTCGTGGCGGATGGTACCGCCGTTGATGTTCACAATAGAGTGACCCAATACAGCACCAGCCGTCCTGGAGAGTTGACCACCCGCATCATTGTCAATACCACGGCCACCACCATAAACATTACCGCGATAGATGATAATGGGACTTGCAAGGTTCTCCTCCATCTCTGCCAGTGTGAGAGGCGTTCCGATGACAGGATAAGGCTCTTTCCCATTATCCGCTGAAGATTCTCCATAAGAGAAATAACCTGTTCCTGGATTGACGGTCACCTTACTTTCCTCAAGGATATGTCCGTTCTCACCACCACCGAATACGGAACCGGTGACGTAAGCCGTACCACCGATGATGACGTCAGACTTGTTCACAAACGAGTAGCCGGAGTAGGCATGGCCTGCCTTACCAAGGCAACCACCGAAGACATGACCTTTGGAAGTGGCTGAATTAGCAGAATTGGTTCTTCCTATGGTGCCGCCCGTGATGTTAAGGGTGGCAAGACCGGTACCAACCTCTGATAATCCGGATACATCACCTACTGCCAGTCTGCCAGTAGCAGTTGTGGCATAGGTGTAGGAACCTACCGAAGCCAGCTCACCGCCACCATAGACATTGCCGTAGATGGTGGTGGGCTTGTTGTCATCAGCCTGCGAGATGTTCACCGTGGTATTCTTCACAAGACCTAGCTCCTGGCTCTTGGCCCATTCGCCATTGATAAACACGCCCTTGCTGCCGCCGAACACATCGCCGATACTGTATTGGCTATTGCTCATCTGATTCAAGTTACCGATGGTACCGCCACTGATATTGATGGTGACGTTGCCGTGGTCAGTACCAGGCTGCAGCTTACCATAGTTCGCGCTTCCATCGCCTGTGGCAGGAGCAAGATAGGTGCCCACGGCAGCCATACGGCCACCGCCGTAGGCTGAACCGAGAATCTTCGGGCTTCCCTGCGGGCTTCCCTTGATGTTGAGCTCGACATTGCCGCAGATGACACCTGCTGTGAGGGCGATGCCTGAGAATCCGCGTCCGCCGCCATATACATTGCCATCAACGCCCGACGTACCAAATGTGCCCACGGTGGCATTGTCCGTGATAGTGGTAATGGCATCGCCCAGCACGTGACCATCCTCACCGCCACCGAATACGGAACCGAAGACAACGGCAGTACCGCCTACGGTGACTATGGATGACTCTACATTTGACCACTGGTTGGCCCAGGTACGCGGGTCACCCATACAGCCGCCGTAGAGGTTACTGTTCACAGGACGGCTCCGGATACCGTCAACGGTACGGGGCACACCGATGGTACCAGCCGTCATGGTCACAGTACTTGATCCCAGCACATCGGTAATCTCATTACCGCCATAGACATTGGAGAGGATATGACCGCCCGTGATTTCTACTACTGAATTGCCGCACACGCGTCCAGCCTTGCGACGCCACTCACCAGCTGCATAGGGATAGTAACCTGAGCCGCCACCAAAGACATGTCCAAAGAAGCTGTGACCGTCAGTGGCAGACTTACGACCTTCTCCGGCATCATAGCCTGTAGTCCCGTAGTAATAGTCATAGACATGGCGGTTACCGTCTTCACCGAATGGCCATGCATCGCATTCGTGGAACGTTGCAGCATCCGCATCTGTAAATGTACCGTTCTTTACCTTAGTAATAACAGCATTCCATTGTTCCGCTGTATAAGGATCATCCCAATGTTCATCATTACTATTATCTTTATAATAGCCACCACCTATCTGGCCACCTTTTATCTCCACAAGGGTATTGCCCAGCACCTGTCCGTTCTCCGAACCTCCATAGACTGAAGCCGTGATGAATGCCGAGCCGCTGATTTCCAGATGTGATGAGCCTGACACAGCAAACATGTTTGCACTGGCTTCACCGCTGAGAAGGCCCTTACCGGCGCAGAACACATAACCATGGTCATCTTCAGAAGTAGGATCTTCCGGTATTGGCATCTTCTGGTTATTGAGACCCACCATTCCACCGATGATAATCACCTCAGTCTTACCGGTATTCTCAGCACATGAGTAAGCTTCACCAGCAACCATGCCCTCATTCAATTGGGCATAGAAGGGATGTGCTGTGTTGAAGGCAGCAGCTTCTTCCTCGGAGGCATAGTGTATTGTTCCTACAGACGCCAACTCACCACCGCCGTAGATACTACGGCGCACATGGCCACCAGCCATCACGACTTTGGAGTTGCCTGTAACTACGGCTTTTGAGTAATCATTCTCATCGCCCCTGCCTGCACCATAGGCCGTACCCCTGATAGTAACACCAGGGGCGCCTTCTGCAAACGACACGCTGGAATAGGTGTTGTTTGCACCTTCCTCAGCACAAATCATTACCTTTGTATCACCCGAGACATTTGCCAGGTTACCGCCACCATAGACATTGCCGGTAATGTAGGCACCAAGGACAGACTTCGTGTTATCAGTAGCAAGTGAATTTAATGTAACCGTTGTCGCCGTTCCCACATTGACCGTCGTGTTACCATATACGGCAGCCTCATTACCACCGCCATAGACGTCACCAATGAGACCTAGATGAGCAGTATTTTCTGTTGATGGCAACTCCAATGCAGTCATTTTTACTGGAACACCACTGGTAGTATTGTCGGCAAAGGTTCCCTTTATCATGTTGATGTTCACCGTCGGGTTGGCATACATCGCTGCACCTTCACCCAAACCGCCACCAAACACCTTACCGATGTACGTGCACGAGATGACGTTCATCACAGGTTCGGCATAGGGTATACTGTGATGACCAGAGACTGCGTTATGAGTATTATCGGTGGCAGATGTTATAGGTGAATATTTAGTTCTGCCATCAGAAAGCGTTCCATCTGCATAATAGCCGTAGCGTGAGTAGGCAGCTTCGTTACCACCGAGATAGAGCTCATCGATGGTGATGGGTGTGCTACATGTTCCTGTCTCCTCGATGTTCACTTTGATATGACCCTTGATGATACCACCCAGGTTATTGCCGCCAAACACCTGACCGAAGTTACCGCTGGTGATGGTCAGCTCTACATTGCCATCGACATTGGCATTGTCGGCACCGGCAAACAACAGAGGAATCTTGGTTTCAGGCTTACAATCTAAAGTCATGACAACGTCACCGTCAATGTCGGCATTCTTACCAGCGCCCACCATCTTGCCTAGGTCGAGTGGACAGCTACCGTTACCGCCATCCTGAGCGTCGATATCTGTTTTACCAACAATTCTTCCCTTCTGGTTACTGCCACCATAGGCCTCATGGATGGTTCCGCCTAAGAGTCGTGTGGTGGCTATACCAGTTCCGTATTCAGTACTGCCATGAATACCCACATCAGCACCCGGGTTGGGATTGCCGTTAGACAGGTTGTCTTTACCGTTACCACCACCAAATACGGTTCCTATTTCATAAGCCTCATTGACCATCACATTCGTCTCCGGCACAGCAGCGGCATTACCACCGCCATAGACGGTTTCGATACTGGTCACACTACAACCCTCGATGATGACATGGCTCTTGGCTCCTGTCGTGTTGGATGCGGTGTAAGGTGAAGTTGGTATATAAGCTGCCTCGTTACCACCGCCATAGACAGCATTTACATCATAGCGAAGTGTATTGATTGTCTTGATGTCATTTTCTGTATCCTTCGCATTTATTGCTGTCGTGATATCATTGATAGCCGTTTTGAGGGCATCAACTGTTGCTTCGCCACTTGTGCTAAGATTCTTCGTGTCATCTGAGACAGTTATGTTTAGAGCTTCTGCAAATTTAATCTCGTCAGCAAGAATAGCCTGAAGACTAGCAACGGAAGCATTATCATCTTCTAGCGTTTCTTTTACAACTTTTTCTAATACAAACTTATTCGAAACACTCGTTGCCTTTGATGTATTCTTATTCTGTGTCGCATACACATGCACCGTTATGTTACCCTTTGGCGAACCATTGGCATTGTTAGCACCGAAGATACGATTAACTATAGCACCCTTGCCGGTTACTGTCGTAGTAGTACTATTCTCGGTCTTACCATTCAGTTCGATGGTAACATCACCACCCACGTATGCCGGATGCGCATCAGTACCAATTGTTCCGAGGCCGCCACCATAGGCATCACCATTGATGGTGCCTGCATACAGGCTAACCTTTGTGGTCTTGTCTGTACTATAGGTCGGTTCCGTTGCTCCTGATGTAGTATTTTCCACGGCATTCACATGACCTTCTGCACTACCGCCATATACATCACCCCAAATCGTAGCAGCTGGGGTTGTGGCCTGATCCTGATTGATAGTACCAATCTGAACGGCTACGTTGCCTTTAACATAAGTATCAGAACCATAACCGCCACCATGAACATTGGCCTTGCCATTAGTGTATGTGATAGCACCTGTTGATGCATTGATACTACCTGCACCTATAGTTCCGCCGGTCACAGTCACCGTTGCATCACCAGTCACTGTACCTCTGTCGTTACAACCACCATAGACACCGGTTCTTACTTCACCAGCTATGATATTAACCTGTGTGCCGGCTGCTGTAGTCGTATTACCGATATCAGCCATATTACCGCCGCCATATACATTACCTACAATAACACGCTGGCCATCACCTGAAGGCTTATTGATTTCTACTTCTGCAAAATCATCGGCATTGTAAGGTTCGTATGCTGCCAAGTTACCGCCACCAAATACAGCAGCAATGTCAATAGCTTGATCTGTTACCCCAGCTGTCTTCTTTACCAGCACCTTCACATGGCCTTTTGGCGTACCTAAGACATTATTGGCACCGAACACACGGCCTTGGCTTGTTCCCGTCACCATCTGGGTGCCATCGAGGGTCACCAATACATCGCTGCATACAAGGGCAGGAATATCATTATTTGTGCCATCTTCATCTTGGCCCAGGCCACCACCATAGACGTCACCTTTCACCGTACCACCCGTCAGGTTAACCTTGGTGTCTGCTAATCTAAAATACTTGGTGCCTGAGGCTGCTGTAGTTTCAGGCGTTGTGAGTTCTACTTCTGTGTAGGTATATGGAGCTGAAGCAGATTGTGCATAAAGTCCTGTTACAACAGACGTTCCTACAGTGAGCCCAGTAACTTCATGATAAGGATAGGTTTCAACGAGTGATGTGCCAGTCCAGTTCGCAGTATTCGTATTGGCCAAAGCACCGCCACCGTAAACGTCCTTTTTCACTTCACCGCCTGTAACGTTAACTGTTACACTCTCCTTTACAAAACCATATGCACCACCTCCAAAGACGGAGCCATACGTGGTACCTCCACCAATCGTAACCGTAGAGTTTTCACTCACTCGGCCGGCTGCGGTAAAAGTAGGAAGACCTTTTCCTCCACCATATACATTACCATACGACGTGCCATCCGTGCCAACGGTGCAGCCATCCTGAATCGACACAGAAGTGTTGTGCTGAACAAAACCATTTTCACCACCGCCATAGACGGAGCCTTTGACTTTGACATCATTGTTATCTCCAATGGTCACAATGGTATTGGTGACTAATGCCAGCGTTTCAAGAAATACTTTATAATCATCCTCAGATGTAATATCTACCAAACCACTTTGAGTCATCTTTTGGGACTCACCTGAGTTATAATGAGGTGTAACACCCTTACCTGCACCATAGACATGTCCTGCATCCTCTGTAGCTACAGCCTCTGTTGTTCCTTCATCTTTTGGTCCGATTTCAGCATGTCCCTGAACTATGACGGTACATACTCCACCACTACGCTGTTGATACGGCATATCAAGAGGCGTACCTGCAGGTGGTTCTGGTGCATCTGTTGGAAGTGGATTTGTATTAACCCAATACCTGCCGACTGCGGCTATCTCGCCACCACCATAGACATTCTTCCTGACTTTGGCATAGCCCTGAACGGTGACATCGGTGTTATTACGTACCAATGCCGAGTAACCATGGGTCTCTAAACCTGCACCTGCGCCAAAAACGCTTCCTTTGATCTCGGGGGCATCTGTTCCAGAATCAGGACCTATCTTCACCGTCGCGTTATTCTCCACACGACCTACCTCACCGCCACCATAGACGTTACCATATACTATGCCCTTAGTGATACTGACACTCGTTTTGTACACCATGCCTTTTTCACAATAGAATGTGTTGTCGCCCGTACCCTTACCTGCTCCGAACACATGCCCTGATGCATGATTTGCAGTCGATTTACCTTCAACACCTATCGTACCACCAGTGATATTGACAGTACAAATACCTGTGTCATTGTTGGTGTCTTCGTCAGTATAGTCACTCCATATATAATTATTGATATCAGTCTTGTCAATATCACCCACATCACCCAAGTTACCACCACCATAGACGTTACCTTCTACGGTACCTGTTTCTATAACTACTTCAGTACTGATTTTCACATCTGCCTCGTTACCGCCGCCAAAAACGGAACCTTTGACAACAACACCGGTCTGCTGTGCTTCCTGCGCCACTGCATTGATGCTTCCGATAGCCAACAGGGCTGTCAGTAACAGTATGTATCTCAATCCGAATCTATTCTTATATGTAGTCATATCGTGGGTCATATGTTGTATTCTATAGTTGACTTAATATAATGTTCTTGTCTGTTCCCATGAGTTCGAAGGCAAAAAGGCGTTTGCCAAGGAGAAGTACCATTCCTGCTGTTCGTCGTCCCGAGTCACACGAATGGTCTTGTTGTCGAATGTCTTATTAGCCTCTATCCTACTCATATCTGTTATTTAAGCCGGTTTCGTTGTCTTTACTTCTAACCTCTAACTTCTTCCTTCTTCCATCTTCTTGCGCTCTTTCAGATGCTTAGGCGGCAAAGCCGGAGTCCATCTTACTTCAGCCATCTTATTGCTTTATCTCCACCTTTGTCGTTCCTTCAACTTCACCTTTATTTCCACCACCAAAGACATTTCCAAGCACCCGGGTATTACCCTGCAGGGTAACAGTAACTTTATTGGCAGCACCTGTGACGTAACTTTCATCACCACCGCCAAAGACATGACCGGTAGTGGTGTTGCCAGATGTGCCTATGGTGGTTTGCCCATTTTGGCCGCTGGTCGTCAGAGTAAGGGTGATATTACCGGCCACCGAGCCAAGGTTGGACTTTCCCAAATTCTCGGTGGTAAAGAGTTTATGAGTGCCAGTATTAATAGCCGTTGCTGTTGAGTTGACGGTTTCAGCGTGCTCCCATGTGTATGGCTCTGTGGCAGGGAGTTCAGCCTCCAGATAGGCTCCTAGATTTCCATCATACTTTGGTTCCTTCTGGAAACTGTTATTCATTACACTAACTTGTGGCAATGTAGCAGAGTAGCCAGCACCGAACACATTTCCTTCAACGGTGCAATTTGTAAGCGTTGACTTGACAGGACCAGCAACCTTGCCCAAACTACCGGCACCATAGAAATTACCAATACATCCATCGAAAAGATCGAGTTTTCCAAGCGGGCTTTTAGTAATGGTGCAACCAGTAAGTTTCGAGGTCACATCATGCGTGGTGGCCAGTGAGAAGCTGACATAATCGACAAACAGACGGGCTACGTTGGAGGTATTACCCGAATTCGGCAGGAACTGATAATCAATTCGTGTCTGTACACCATTGTATGTTGCATTATATTCTTTCTTATATACCTGTGAAAGCCATCCATTCCATGTAGGATTAGATAAATTCTGTACATTATTTTTGTTAGCAGGATAATAGCGGTTATAGGAATTACCACCATAGCCGGCACCAAAGAAAGTACGGAAAGTGCAGTTGGTGGCATTGGTGACCACTTTCTTATCAGTGTTCATATCACCGAACTTAGGACCACCACAGAATTGGTCAACACGACTGTTTGATATGACAGTCCAAATGTTGCCCTCTGCTTTGTGGGCAGCATTGATGCCACCGGCATAGAATTCATCAATGTCAGCGTTGTCTATCTGCCAGATAATATTACCCGTATTATCGTCTCCACCGGCTTTGCCTAAACCTTGCACACCTGTTCCTGCCACCTTATTGAAACGACCACCATTGATGTAGCACTCGGCATTATCTGGATAATTGGCATTGGGGCTATTATAGTAACCTGTCAGATAGAAAATATCATAATCACCACCAGTCACAGAAATAGGGGGATGGGGACTGACAAACTCATTTTGCGTTTTATCCTGATGGACGCCAATATGGAATTCCTTGAACCACACATTTCCCCCCACATGGTAGTAAGTGACAGATTTAGCTTCTTTTATCTCCTGTTCACTTCCTCCAACAGTCACCCACTGTTCTATCACACCGCCCTGTAAAATCATAGGACTATTCTGTCTTGGGTTTTGGGAATTTTTCTCTGCATTGTCATACTCAAACTGTGTAACACGGAAAAGCGATGTATTAGTCGATTCAAACCAACCAAGAGGTTGCATGATACCGAAGTTATAAGTACCTGTGCCACCAGTAGACTTTTGAGCCATACCAAGACCTATGATATTTATGAAGTCAACCCTGACGGGATGCACACGAACACGGCTATTGAAACGTAAGATATACGAATAGTCGGGCTCATTGTCCTTATCCAAGTCAATTGACATAATTGTGTATGGCTTATCTTTTGCGGTGTTGGAAATGCTCAAGCTATGGACATTGCCCACCAGCACAATGGCATTGTCATATACAGTGCCAGAAGGAGCCAAGGCTGTGACAGCATTGCCCATGGTAGTATAAACTTTTTGATTACTACCATTGATATCATACTCTGAGTCATTTGTATAGCGAGATTCTCCGCCAACGGTTGTTACATTGGACGCTGTACTCATATCTTGATTATATATCACATCAGGGTATGCGTCGGATACATAGACACACTTGGCCCAGTGAGGCTTAATAGTGATAGATGTCACCCCCTCAGGCACATCAAAGTAAGCACCCTGATTGAAGATGCGATTACCATTTGTTTCATAGTTATCCTTCTCCGTGCTTTTGCGATCTGCGAAGTTATATGGGGTAGTAAGCGTGATATCACCTTCGTCACTGACAGTCGCTGATGCTTCAGAACCAGTTGAGAAACTATGAGTGCCGCCAGAGACGGTTACCTCCCAGCCTGTCACCACTTTATTATCTGTATAATTACCAGTACCCACATCATTATAATATGGCAACTGAACTTTGCCGTAGTTGAAGTTAAAATGGTCAGGGTCTTTATCGGTAATGGTGAGACTCAAAGAAGAGGTGGAAATGCTTGCTCCTGTCGTCGGTCCTCCGGTACCATTCTGTATAGTAACAGAAAGTTTTCCTTGGTTACCTATTGAGGTTAGTTTCTGTCCCTTGTTGCGGTTTTCCTTAGTACCGTCATAAGCCGTCTCATTAGGTGCATAATTCACCACCGAAGGATATTTTATGATATGATTCTCACTATCGTATGCAGGCTTCAGGATAGGATAGGGCGTAGCGGTACCTATCTGCGAAGGCTCCAACACCCATTTCATCATCTCATCTTTGTTGTCGCGACTGCCCGTAGCCCACCATGCCGCCAATTCGCGATTACTATTAAGCAGATGACGGAAGAACTCGAAACGCTGCAAATAGCGTGTCTCGGCAGCAAGAGCACAGTTATAAACATCTATATGTTGCCCTTGAACGTATGGAGCACCTGCCCAGAAATAGTTGAAGTTGCCCACTCCATTAGCATCACTTCTGTTTGTGATAATCTTGCCATTGTAGATTGGAGCTTTTGAACTACCGTCGGTGATGTCGCCGTAGAACATACAGTTCATCACCATGGTACGTGCATCGTTGGATTTGGTCTCGAAGTTGTTGTAGCCCACAATGCCACCCACGCGGTTGCCTCCCGTAATATTGGCATAGCTGAAACAGTTGATGACGCGGGCAGAGCCATCAAGCAGGCCCACCAGTCCGCCGCAACAGCCCACTGAACTATTGGCTGTGCTGGTTGACGTGCTGCTCACACTGCCGCTGAGGATACCCACGTTGTAGATGCGGCTGCCGCCATTTGCCACACAGGCAATAGCACCCACCTGACCATCCTGGCTGATGTTTACGTCTGAGATATTTAAGTTGCACACCGTGCCGTTGGTCAGGGTGGTGAACAATGGTGCCGTGAGGCCGCTGATGGTCTTGTTGTTGCAGTCGAGGATGCCACTGAAAGTTGTTACTCCTGGAGTGGTGTATGACACATCTGCTGTCAGTCGGTATGCTCCGCTACTGCTTGTAATGCCCGACAGAGAGGAAATGTCTGTAAACACCACCGTACCATTGCCAAGGATGGTAAAGCCCAGTGTTTTCTTTCCTGAATACTTGTAGGGGTTCGTCGTTGAATTCTGATCATTCTCTCCACCCCTAAGCTGTAACTGTACGGTACCGGAGGCAGTGGATATCGGTAGGGAACTGACGTTGAAGGTGAAGGTCTTATTGTTTGTAATAGTCTGTCCATAGCCGCCATCGCGTGATGTCCAGTCTGTATGGTCAATACAGTCATCAAGGCCTATCACCGTCCATATATAGTCAATCTTGTTGGTGTTGTAGCTGCCGCTAACCACCAGTCCGCGCTGGCCGTTGCCTGTCGAAGGCGACTCCTTGATATATTTGCCGTACCACCCATCAATGGATGTGAAGGTAACGTTACCTGTGGCATCAGTGCTGGCTGGGCCGCTGAACGTGAAGTCAGTCCTCACGCGGTATTCTGCCTCGTACTTGTAAATGCACCACTTGGAGTTGTCATTCGACTTGAAAAGGCGGATAATATTACCAGACTTGTAGTCGGTGATGTTGAGGCTGGCATAAAGGTCGGTGGCTATACCGTCACTCTTGTAAATAGCAAACAGTTTGCTATAGGGAATAATATAGTAGCACGTGCCATAGTCTGTGATGGTGGTCTTATAGGGTCGGAACTTATACTGGCTAAGTGTAGCGTCGGTGGGTAGTGTGGAGGCACCCACACGCAGTTCTCCAATACTTTCCGAGGTACTCTTCGGCTCGTAGAAATATAGGTAACGCCCAGTGTTTGTATTTTGGAACATGCAGAAGCCGGCATCATCAGTGGTAATCTTCCAACTTATTTGCCGGTTGCGACCCGAACCGTCATTAAGGGGGTCAGAGAGCACGGAGGCGCTAGTTGTTCCACCCTTACCGTTAGCCTTAACGGGACTGTCCTGAGCGATACCGTTGTCATAGGGGTAGCGGTAGTCATCACCGCCTTTGATGCTGAAAAGGAGATAATCCATGTCAGCAGTCGGCGAGAGTGCCTTCTGTTGTATGGTGAATTTTCTGCTCACCGACGATGCAGTGGAGTGCGAAGCAAGTGCTATCGGGTCGGCAGGCAGCACATCGTAAGTGGCAGTAACGTCGACGTTGCCGCTGGCCTTCCTGTTATAGATAATGCCATCGTTGCTGATATCCCAGTCTGTACCTTTGTTGCTACCACCACTGACGTAACTGTAGGTTGCATAGACGCGGCGCTCCTTACTGCTTTCCGACACCGTTGCGTCAGCATCGTTGACGAAGCTGTAGGTGAACTTCTGTGTGAAGTAGCCACGGAGATAGGTGATGAGTTGCGGCGACTGCAGGGTGAGGTCTGCAGTTGTCGGGCCAGACCAGCTCACCTCGGTTAGTGTGATGGGGCAGGCATTGTAATAGCTGCTTGGGGAAGTGGCAAGTTTGATGGTGTTGTTGTCGTTGCAGAGGTACAAGTCAGCAGTACCGTTGTTTATCTTTATGTGTTTCTTGGTTTTACCGTCAATGTCCTCCAGAGTCCACTGCGTGACAGGATCTACGGATAGATACAGCGTGCTGTAATTGGCCACGTTCAGGTAGAAGTAGTTGTTCTTTAAGTAACCGTCGGATGTATACACCCATAGCGAACTGCCGTTGCCGTCAAAAATATTACCATAGCGGAATGTACCATCGTTGGTCAAACTTACGCTAGCCTCTCCGTTCACGCGAAGATATCCCTTGCCATTCTGGTGCAGTGCGTAGTATGTCTGACCCCACATCTCACTTATTCCCACCACCATCATCAACAACATAAGCATATAGCGAAGCGGGCGCAGTCCGCCTGTCACGGACTCGCGGTTCGCTATGGAAAGCCATGTGGCTTTACCTTTACCCTTATGTTGAGATGCATTTATATACATATCTGTTTGACTATATTTCGTAACTCTTGTTTTGTGTGTCGTTAATTATTCTCTTATTGCTTTATCTCCACCTTTGTCGTTCCTTCTACTTCACCTTTATTTCCTCCACCAAAGACATTTCCAAGCACCCGGGTATTGCCCTGCAGGGTGACAGTGGTGTTACCTCCAACACTGCTTTCGTCACCTCCACCAAAAACACCTCCTGCTTTTGCTGCTGTTTCTGCAGTAATGATTTCACCATGCTCGTCATACTTGTGAAGGTCGCCCGTAATCACGGAATTTCCCTTGATGGTCAAGCTTACGGTATTGACCTCTCCCAGGTTTGTCAGCTCCTGGTCGGTGGTAATAACATCTACACCCGCGTCAGTTCCCAGGGCGGTGGCATCGTTGGTCAGAGTGCCTGTTTTCCATTTGTAGGGTTGAGAAGGTGAAAATGTTGCGGGGGTAAAAATACCGGCATTGGCATTATACGAAGGCGCGCCTGCGAAACCACCTGATACCACATCAATCGTTGGAATCGAAGCCGAATAACCACCACCGAAAACACTGCCATCCACAATACATCCGTCAAGGGTAGAGGTGGCTGTTCCGGCGACAACTCCAAGGCTGCCGCCGCCATAGAAATCTCCAGAGATATGGCAATTGGTCAATGTGGAGTTTACATTATTGACCGTAGCCTTTGAGAATGAGGCGTAATTCACATAAAAACGTCCCCAGATGGTACCTTTGGAACCGATAAAATACTCATACTCGAACCCCGTTGCCACACCGTTGTTGTCTTTAATATACTTACCTCGATTATTTGTGTAATCTTGCACCCAAGTAGTCCATGGTTGAGAATTTTCTTGGTTTCGAGTTCTGACTTTGTTAAAGGAAGCGCCCCCATAACCAGCGCCAAAATAGCGCCTGAATGTGCACCCCGCTGCATTGGTGGTAACCGTCTTGTCATCAGTTAGGTTGTCGGGAGTTTTGACCCCTCCCATATCACCAAACTTAGGACCTCCACAATAGACATCCACATGGCTGTTTCGAATCGTTATATTGATATCGCCCGTTATGGCCTTGGCTGCGTTAATACCGCCGCCATAGAAATTTTCGATGTCTGCGTAATCAATAATCCAGTTGACATCACCCTTGATTTGTTCCTGACCAGCACCCGCCACCTCACCAAACGAGCCTCCACTAATGTAACACTCGGCATCATCTGTAACTGCATTGACATTAGGCTGATAACAACCTGACAGGTAGAATTTTTCATACCTGCCACCAGTTACAGAGATGGGTCTATGGGGAGTGGGAGAGGTTTTATCGGCATGCGTTCCAACATTAAATTCATTAAACCATACATTACCTCCAACAAGAAAATATTGTGTATGATTAGTATAATTGATACCTTGACCCGAGTTATTAGAAACAATTTGAAGCACTTCGCCTCCCAACAAAATAAGTGGAGCGCTTTGTTTTCCATCATAATCATACTCAAACTGACCAAACCAGATAGTCGTGGTGTTTGTCACTTCAAACCAGCCATAAGGCTTAAAGATACCTATGCCGCACATTTTATTTGAACCATTGGGTTTTTGTGCCATTGACGTACCTAGAATATCAATAAAGTCAAAGCGAATAGGAGAAACCACCTGACGGTCTGTATGTTGGTAAATCAAGCTAAAATCGGGTTCATTGTCATTATTAAAGTCGGCTGACATAATTGTAAATGGAGTAGTTCCGCTTGGTGGGTTACCGCTATGATGGAAATTGCCCACCAACACAATGGCATTGTCATAAACTGTGGAACCTTTCGTGGTTATGGCAGCCAATGCATTAGAAAACGAATTTTTGACTTTCATGGTAATACCGTTGATAGTATAGTCAGTGTTCTCGTCATTGTATTGTACTCCTGCTACATCTGCTCCATTACCAAAATCATTTTTATATGTTCTATCTAAGTTTTTGTCTGACAGAAAAGCCGCCTTGCCCCAGTAAGGTTTGATGGTGATGGCTGTTACGCCTATAGGAATATCTAAATAGGCACCTTGCGAGAAGACCCTGTAATTGCCATTGTCAAATTTGGTACAGGTGCGGTCGGCAAAGTTATAGGGTGTAGCTATCACTCCATCTGTGAAGGTCACATTTTCACCACTTGTCGCTTGAGTAGGTGTGGCTCCCGTCATGGATGTTACAATCCAACCTGTCACCACATGGTGATCAGTTTCTCCTGTTAATTTGGTATAATTATTCTGACCCACCTCATTGTAATAGGGCAAGCGAACCTTGTAGTAGTTATAGTTGTATCGGTCTACATCCTTATCGGTGATGGGAAGGTCTTTCGACGATGTCGTGATGAATGAACCCGCACGGCCACCATAATCACTGGTATTATTTTCAATGTTAACAGTCAGTGTGCTCAATTTACCTCCCTTGTTACGGTCTGCTTCCGCGGGTTTGCCATTAACCAACGAGGCGGTTAAATCTGTGGCATGTGCATCGTCATAGTTGATAATGGAAGGATACTTTCCTTGAGCCTTCAGAATGGGGTAGGGCTTGGGGTTCGCAATGGTTCTGTCGGCCGTCTCCAACACCCACTTGGCCATATCTGTAGGATTGACGGTGGCACCTGTCTTAGAGGCATACCAGGCCGCCAACTTCTTGTTGCTGTTGAGCAACTGGCGGTAGAATTCAAAATGGACCAAGTATTTCTCTTCCGCAGCCAGGGCACAATTATACTTGCCGTTCGTAATTTGATTGTTTTTACTGTAGTTCGACTCGTACCTGTAGTAGTTGTAATTATTCAACCCCTTATCTGTATTGCTAGTATACGCATTGTTGATAATTTCTCCTCCGTAAATAGGAGAAATGTTTCCACCTGTAGTAATGTCACCATAGAACATACAGTTCATCACCATAGTGCGGATATCAGAAGAAAGAGTAGCAAAATTGTTATAGCCCACAATACCGCCTTTATCTGAACCAGAACTACCAATATTTGCATAACTAAAGCAATTAATTACACGTGAACCTTTGTTTGCTTCTCCTTTGTGATCAAGAAGTCCAACAATACCACCAGTATAAGCACTTCCACTAACAGTTCCATCCAGAATTCCACAATTGTAAATACGTGTTTCGCCTTTTGCGTTAGCAGCTATTGCACCGGCATTGCCGTTTGTGCTGACAGATACGGAACTTATTATGACATTCTTGATAACAGCATCCTCAACGTAATCAAAAAGAGGCTGGTTCCATGTTCCTGTGATGGTGACCAATTGTCCGTCAATAGTACCTTTGAATGGATTGGTGCTAGTGCCAATCACGGCACCATCCTCTGTACCGCCGACACGAGCTGTACCTGTTGTAGAAAAAGAACTGCTCAATATATAACTACCATTTACATCGGTAATACCAGAGAGAGAAGAAATTGTAGTCTGACCCCACACGCCATTCACTCCCACAATCATCAAAACCAACATGACCGCAAGGCGTGAAACAGGCACCTTGGCATACTCTAGCCATACTCTAGCCATACTCCAGCCATACTCTAGCCATACTCTAGCCATACTCCAGCCATACTCTAGCCATACTCTAGCCATACTCCAGCCATACTCGCTGAGTATGCCTAGAGCTTGCCTAGAGCTTGCCATCTCCCTTGCATCTCCGAGACGTCTCCCCGAATCCTCAGGGAATTCTGCGTAAATTCCCTTTGAATTCTGCGAGAATTCTGCCCGAATTCTGC
>Ga0310690_10003269_pt1 | contig 24630 bp, 18 predicted proteins | sample AusTroGonzalo_MG_2_FD_207661 | JGI IMG/M metagenome (GOLD analysis project Ga0310690, IMG submission 207661) | Bovine rumen microbial communities from tropical cattle in Woodstock, Queensland, Australia - Gonzalo_04 (v2) (version 2) | ecosystem: Host-associated > Mammals > Digestive system >... | reverse complement strand
GGATTGTTGGAGTTCCGCATGTTATAAACAATACCTACACGCGTCTGAAGTTCAGGACCCGCATAAAAGTCAACCACACCCAGCCGCGCCACACGCCACGCCCAAGCGTCGGAATATACTTCGTTCGCCACGAACGTCATACTGGTGGAGCCGCTTTCGGTAAGCCCTATTGAGGAATCATACATCGACTGCAGGAAAAGATTATCGCGCCTGGCAGAACGTCTCCACTTCTCGTTCAAGAAATCCAACTCAATCCCCATGTAGTTGTTTGGCGACAGATAGGAATCAAAGCATGTGGTAATGAGGCCAAAGCCAAGCGTTGAGCCAGAGCGCAGGAACCGCCCTGGCTGCAACACCTCAGCAGCAGACTCAACAGTAGTCGTCTCCTGCCCCTGCAGAGAGCAAGGCAGCAAGAGAGCGACAAAGATAAGTAATAGGCTTCGTTTCATTTTTTCATTAAAATAATGTGAACTGGCCATCCTCCGACGTGGGAGAGGGAGAATCTGGGCTTTCAGGAGTTTCTGGGTTGTCTGAGGTTTCTGATATTTCTGGAATCTCAGGGGTAGCGGGTGCTTCAGGCTCAGTTGGCTCAGGGAAGCGCAGGGGTTCCAACTCCTCCACATTGGCAATACAGAACTGCGACACCCGTCTGCCACGCGCCTTCACGCTCTTGACATCCACAAATTGCTCCGCATCCACTTCCAACGGTGCTCTGTGAGCGTCGGGCTCACCAAAAGTAACAAGGAAGCGCGGATAGACCTGATCGGAGAGGCAGACAAGACGGCTGTCCTTCCCCTCACCAAGCAGATTGTTTTTACGTGATGTGGCGTCGAACATAAATCGCTTCAGGTAAAGGTAGCCCTTTTGTGTAGCGTCGAAGAGTACTGCCGTCCAAACTTTCTCGGGCGCATACTTCTCGATGATGAGCGTACCTGACTCGTAGTGGTTGTTTTGGTCAAAGTCGGTAGTGTAGTAATCGCCATTCTGCAACACGACGAGAATGCGGTCGCCGTTCTGGAACTCACCCAGATAGTCCCCGTGCCCATCGAAATCGAGGCGAAGAATATCACGGTCGAACCAAACCTTTCGTCCACCAAGCGTAGAACCTCCGTGCGATTTCAATCCCACGCGCGTCACTTCCAAACGAGTCAGCAGATTACCCATACTGCCGCGTCCCTTAATGGCAATCTCCGAGAAATCCTTGTCCATAAACTGCCGCTTCAGCCGAGGATTGGGCTTGAAGGACACTTTGATGATTTCTGCCTCGCCATTGGGGTTCGCCGTGAAATAGACGACACGGCTACCAGGTTTGCCCTGGGTAAGGTCGTACTCCTTGTCGCGCAGCAATCCCGTAGCGGCAAAACGCTTGATGAAGAGCGGGCCATTCTTGCCATCACGATAAACTACGTTGTAAATAGTGCGTTTGTCGTTCTTTTTGAAAAGCCCTACCCAAAGCACACCCGTGCCTACAAACATCTTCTCCGCCACTTTGACCACCTTGTAGCGTCCATCCTTGTAGAAGAGAATGACGTCGTCGATGTCTGAGCAGTTAGTGACAAACTCGTCCTTTTTGAGCGATGTGCCGATGAATCCCTCCTCGCGGTTGATGTAGAGCTTTTGGTTAGCCTCGATAACCTTGGCTGCCACGATATTCTCGAAACTGCGTATCTCTGTACGACGTGGGAAGGCTGCACCATATTTCTCTTTCAACATCTCAAACCAGCGGATGGTAACGGAGGTCATATCGGACAGCTCACGGTCAATGGCCTCAATCTCAGCCTTAATGCGGGCAATAAGTTCATCGGCTTTGTCCTTATTGAACTTCAGGATGCGCGCCATCTTAATCTCCATCAGTTTGAGAATATCATCCTTCGATACTTCACGAATGAATGTCGGGTACCAAGGCGTCAACCGCTCGTCAATATGCTCGCAGGCAGCATCCATATTCTTCGCATTCTCAAATTCCCTGTCCTTATAAATACGCTCCTCGATGAAAATTTTCTCCAGCGAACAATAGTGGAACTGCTCCGACAGCTCATCGCGTCGGATTTGTAGTTCCTGCCGCAGCAGATCCAGCGTGTTATCCACCGAGCGGCGCAACACATCGCTCACACAAAGGAACTGCGGCTTCTGCTCGTCGATGACGCAACAGTTGGGCGAGATGCTGACCTCACAGTCTGTGAAGGCATAGAGGGCATCAAGCGTCTTGTCGCTGCTGGCGCCAGGGGCCAGATGAACAAGGATTTCTACTTGCGCAGCGGTATTGTCGTCCACTTTGCGGATTTTGATTTTACCTTTCTCGCCCGCCTTCAAGATGGAGTCGATAACGGTACTGGTGACTTTGCCGTAGGGAATCTCGCGGATGGCCAGCGTCTTGTTATCTACCTTTTCTATTTTTGCACGCACGCGAAGAGCTCCACCACGCTCGCCGTCGTTGTAGCGGCTGACGTCAATGTAGCCGCCCGTCTGAAAATCAGGATAGAGCTGGAAGTCCTCGCCCTTCAAATAGGCAACAGCAGCATCACAGATTTCGTTGAAGTTGTGCGGCAATATCTTGGACGAAAGACCGACGGCAATACCCTCAGCGCCCTGTGCCAACAACAGCGGGAACTTCACGGGCAGCGTCACGGGCTCCTTGTTGCGTCCGTCGTAGCTGAGCATCCATTCTGTAGTCTTGGAGTTGAACACCACTTCCAATGCAAACTTGCTTAGGCGTGCTTCGATGTATCGGGATGCCGCAGCAGCATCACCCGTCAGCACATTGCCCCAGTTTCCCTGGCAATCGATGAGGAGTTCCTTTTGCCCCAAGTTCACCAAAGCATCGGCAATGGAGGCATCGCCGTGTGGATGAAACTGCATAGTGTGCCCCACGATATTGGCCACTTTATTGAATCGTCCGTCGTCGAGCCGCTTCATTGAATGGAGGATGCGACGCTGAACGGGTTTTAGTCCGTCGTTAAGGTGCGGCACGGCACGTTCAAGGATGACATAAGAAGCATAGTCAAGGAACCAGTTCTTGTACATTCCGCTCAGTTTGTACTTCTTGTCGGTCTCCTTGCCTTCTGGAATATGGTATGAGGAATGAACACCTGAGACATCCTCTGTTTGCTCCGATTTCACCGTTTCCTGCTCCTTGATTTCGTCCGTTTCGGCTGTTTTTTCGTCGTCTTTCATATTTTCAACAAATAATCTTTGCAAAAATACGAACTTTCTTGAAAAAAATCACTTACTTTGCACCCCAAATTTCAAAAAAGAAGAAAAAATGGCACAACAGGAAGACGTTTTTAAGAAAATTGTATCGCATTGCAAAGAGTACGGGTTCGTATTTCCCTCCAGTGAAATCTACGACGGATTAGGCGCCGTTTATGACTACGGACAAATGGGCGTTGAGCTGAAGAACAATATAAAGAGCTACTGGTGGCAGAGTATGGTGTTGCTTCACGACAACATTGTGGGCATTGACTCCGCCATTTTTATGCACCCCACCATCTGGAAGGCCAGCGGACACGTGGATGCCTTCAACGACCCCCTCATCGACAACCGCGACAGCAAGAAGCGCTATCGTGCCGACGTCCTTATTGAGGACCAGTTAGCTAAATACGACGAAAAGATTGAGAAGGAAGTGGCCAAGGCTCGCAAACGGTTTGGCGACAGTTTCGACGAGGCCCAATACCGCGCCACCTCAAAAAACGTCCTTGAGCATCAGGCCAAGCGTGACGCCCTGCACGAGCGCTATGCCGCGGCTATGAATGCCAACGATCTGAATGAGCTCAAACAGATCATCCTCGACGAAGGTATCGTCTGCCCCATCAGCGGCACCCGCAACTGGACGGACGTCCGCCAGTTCAACCTTATGTTCTCCACCGAAATGGGCAGCACGGCTGACGCCAACATGAAAGTCTATCTCCGTCCTGAGACGGCACAGGGCATCTTCGTCAACTACCTTAACGTGCAAAAGACGGGCCGAATGAAGATTCCCTTTGGCATCGCCCAGATTGGCAAGGCCTTCCGCAACGAGATTGTTGCCCGCCAGTTCATCTTCCGTATGCGCGAGTTCGAGCAGATGGAGATGCAGTTCTTTGTTCGTCCTGGCAGCGAACTGGAGTGGTTCCCTAAGTGGAAGCAGACCCGTATGCAGTGGCATCAGGCTCTCGGCTTCGGCGCAGAGAACTACCGCTTCCACGACCACGACAAGCTGGCCCACTATGCCAACGCCGCTACAGACATCGAATTCCTTATGCCCTTCGGCTTTAAGGAAGTGGAAGGAATCCACAGCCGCACCAACTTCGACCTCAGCCAGCATGAGAAATATTCTGGCAAGAGTATCAAGTATTTCGACCCCGAACTCAATGAGAGTTACACACCCTACGTCATCGAGACCTCCATTGGCGTGGATCGTATGTTCCTCAGCGTGATGTGCGCCAGCTATAAGGAGGAAGCGCTGGAAGGTGGCGAGACCCGTGTTGTCCTTGCCCTGCCCCCAGCCCTGGCTCCTGTCAAACTCGCCATCCTGCCTCTTGTCCGAAAGGACGGTCTTCCCGAAAAGGCCCGCGAGATTTTCGATGAACTGAAATTTCACTTCAACTGTCAGTATGACGAGAAGGACTCCATCGGCAAGCGTTACCGCCGTCAGGATGCCATCGGCACTCCCTATTGCATCACCGTGGACCACGATACACTCGAGGATAACTGCGTCACCCTGCGAAACCGCGACACGATGGAACAGGAGCGCGTACCCGTTGCTGAACTTGACCACCTGCTGGCCGACAAAGTAAGCCTTACCTCCCTGCTGAAGAAACTGAAATGAGACACCCCAATCGACAAACCATCCTTCATGGCGCTTTCTTTGGCGTAGCGTTTCTTCTCCTAGCCCTCACTTCCTGCCAAGAGGCGGAAGAGGTTGATGAGTACGACAACTGGCAAGCACGGTGCGAGGCATACATCGACTCCATAGCCCGAGTAGCCTCCACAAATGCTGACGGCAAGTGGAAGACTATCCGTTCGTTTACTCTCGTTGACAAAGACGTCGATGGTAAGACGGCAACCTGGGGTACAGAAGACTACGTCTATTGCCACGTAGAGCAGGCAGGTAGCGGCAACGTCGTGCCTCTTTTCACCGATACTGTGTGCGTCAACTATCGCGGACGTCTTATGCCCACGACTGCCCATCCCGAAGGCTACGTCTTTGACCAATCGTTCAAGGGAGAAGTGAATCCTAAGTTCAACATCGCCAAGAAGTTTGAGGTGGGAGCTCTCACCGTTGGAGTCAGTACAGCCATCCAGCAGATGCACGTGGGCGATGTTTGGCGTATCTATATTCCCGCTGCTCTAGGCTACGGTTCGTCAGACCAGAAAACCAGCAGCGGTATCCCCGCTTACTCCGCCCTCATCTTTGATATGAACCTCGTTGAGATTATTAAGCCTTAACAACTCCTTAATATAGGTTTTTTCGTTGCCCTTACAACGATTTACAAATTGCGTCCACGTTCATTTAGAAGTGGGCGCTTTTTTATGAATAATGAATCAGCAAAAGAGAAAAAAGTAATGGCACAAGCGACCGAATGAAAGCGGATGTGGACAACTTAATAAACCAAACCATTTACAAAACGGGAAACTCTTCTGCGCAAAGGTAGTGCGAGAAACATAATACAGAGACTTTCTAGGAAACATCTGCGTGCTAATTGATGGGATTTTTCCCAAAAACAAAAGACTGAAGGGGAGAAAATGAGGAAACAATGAACTTTTTTAGGAGTTTTCCACAAAAAAACAAGAAAAAGTTTGTGCAATAAAAATACTTTGATTACTTTTGCACAATTAACAGGAAAGTATACCATAAGGAACCAAGTAAGACCTCGGATTTGCAAATGGCAGGAAAGAACATCGGTGCACGACCCTTCATCCGTTGGCAAGGAGCAAAGTGCCAGTATCTACGCATACTTACACAGGCCCTTCCCGCCGATTTCGCCAACACCCCTGACGTCACGTACATCGAACCTTTTGTAGGCAGCGGTTCAATGCTATTCCATATGCTGCAAACCTACTCCAACATCACACGTGCCGTCATCAACGATAACAATCTCGACCTGATGCGCGTCTATAACACCGTGCGAGACCGAGCCTCGGAGCTAATCAGCGAGCTAAAGCAGATTCAGAAACAGTTCCTTTCGTTAGACGAAGCAAAGCGTGCCCACTATTTCGACGAAGCCCGCGAGGAGTTCAGCGAGCGCCTTGTTGACGGCATTCGCCACGCAGCGTTATTCATTTTTCTCAACAAAACAAGCGTGGGCGGACAAGGACTGAAATATCATGCGGCCCGACGCTATGACATTTGCGAGGAGGCCGTGCTGTTAGCGGACTCAAAGGTGCTGAAAGACGTCAATATCCTCTGTGACGACTTCGAGAAAACCTACAACGAGGCGTGTGGCAACACATTCTTCTTCCTCGACCCACCCTGCGCCAACGGAAGCCATACGCCCGAATGGAGCAGTCGAGAGCATGTGAGGCTGAAAAAGTTCTGCGATTTACTGAACTTCCGCCATTTCGACTGGATGCTGACGGGTAGCGATTGCCGCAGCAAACGCCTTTCGAGCAACGGTGTGGAACAGCTTTACAGCAACTACGACATCCAGCGCATATGGACGCCACAAGCCATTAAGGCCACGCCCGAGCAACGCGAAAAACAGCCGTCCGAGCTGCTTATCCGCAACTTCCAGCGCGAAATCCTGTCGCTGCGCAACCTTCAGTGCACCCAGCTTTCCCTGGCATTCTGAAAACCATCCTAATGGACATCGTTCACAACTTCATCCAGCAGGGAGAGGGAGAACCGCTCATCCTACTGCACGGCAATGGGGAGGACAATTCCTATTTCGACCATCAGATGGACACCTTCGCGGCAGCAGGCTATCGCGTCATTGCCATCGACACGCGGGGACACGGAACTACACCTCGTGGCACAGCGCCCTTTACCATTCGTCAGTTTGCCGACGATTTACTGGGCTTTATGGACTTGCAGGGCATCGCAAAAGCGCATCTGCTCGGTTTCTCAGACGGAGGGAACATCGCCCTGGTCTTTGCCTTGAATCACCCTGAGCGAGTGGATAAACTCATCCTGAACGGCGCAAACCTAGACACCTCGGGAGTGAAACGGAAGTACCAGATTCCTATTGAACTGGGCTATCGAATGACGAAGTTGTTTGCCCGCCGAAGCGAGGATGCCCTACGTAAGACAGAGCTGTTGGGCTTAATGGTAAACGACCCGAACATAGCCCCCGCGGAACTGGAGCGGATATTTGCTCAAACGCTCGTCATTGCAGGCACCAATGATATGATAAAAGAGACTCACACGCGCCTCATCGCCGAGCATATACCCAACGCCAAACTCGTCTTCATCGAGGGCGACCATTTCATTGCCAACAAGCAGCCCAAGGCATTCAACAGGGCTGTGCTGGAGTTCCTAAAATCAGCTTAAGACTGCTCTGTCAGCCGATTAGTCCAAGATGCGAAACTTGCCGATAAGGGGGAGTTCGCGGGCTTTGCCTGTGACAGCGTTGATGATGCCGAGGATGGCAAAGACGACGGTAATCACTTCTGCCACCGAGAAAATCCAGCCCACGTGAGGGAAGCGGGCGAGGAAGGCCAAGATGACGGAGAAGATGAAGAGGATGATGCCCTGGTTGGTATGGAAGCGGGCATACTTGCTGTCCTTGCCTGCAAGCAGAGGCACGATGAAGAGAATGCCCAGGTAGGCAAAGAGGGAGATAATCTTGTAGTTTTCTACGTCGACGGGGTCGTAGTCGGAGGTGCTGTCGGGGGTATTCATTGCCTTGTCGAGGCCCTGCCTGGCCTTGTCGTTGAACTTGGTGAAAGCCTCGTCTTCCTTGAGTTTCTCAAAGCCTTCCTTGGCTTTGTCGCCGATTTTGTCGGCCACCTTCTTGGCAGCGGCCCCCAATTCGCCAAGGGCTTCAGAGAGGTCGTCGGCGACAGAGGTTTTGGGGGATTCGGAGTCGTTAAGGTCCTTAAAGTCCTTAGGGTCTTTAGGGTCATTAAGGTCCTCAGGGGCCTCAGAGGCCTCAGCGTCTTTGGGGGCCTCGGGTTCTTCGGGAGCTGACTCAGGGGTTTCGGCAATAGGCTCTGCCACTTCTTCCAAGGGAGTGCCGCAGGAGGTGCAGTATCGGTCATCATCGGCGGCGAACGTCAGACCGCAACGGGGACATTTCTTCATAGGGGTTGAGGGGGGTGATGGGAGTTATGGGAATTATGGGAACTATGAGGAGAGGGTTAGATGAGGTGCTGGTTGTGGAGCTCGGAGGTTACCAGAAGGAGCTCGTCGTACCAAGCTTGGCCGAAGGCGCGGACAAGAGGTTCGCGGAGGTAGAGATAGAGGGGAGTACCTTCGCGCTGACCTTTGAGGACGGCCGACTGACAGATGTCCCAGCGGTTGTAGTTGAGGGCAAAGCATTCGCCGAAGCGGCTGACGCGGATGGGATAGAGGTGGCAGCTGAGGGGTTTCTGGAATGGAATGCGGTGCTCGCGGTAAGCCTTTTCGATGGCACAAAGGGTTGGCTGGGAGCCTTGAGAAGAAGTATCGAGAGGCTTCTGGCAAAAGACACAATGCTTGCCGTGGACAATGGAGGTAACGAGCTCGCCCGAGGGGTCGGAATAGGCAACACCCTGGCGGGCGATAACTTCGCGTGCCTCGTCGGTCAGGTCTTCTTCTATCTCGGGCAGGAGGGATTCTATTTCTGCTACTTCGTCGAGGGTAACGGGGGCTCCTGCATCGCCTTCCACACAACAGGTACCGTGGCAGGCTGCGAGGTCGCAGGCGAAGGGTTTCGTCAGGACATCGAAGGAGACCAGGACATTGCCGACTTGTACCACGGGAAGGAGAAAACGCTTACTGTCACACTGTCACAGGATGTCACACGGGCGTCAGGCGTCGATGTTGGCGTAGGTAGCGTTACGCTCGATGAACTCGCGACGGGGTCCTACGTCCTCGCCCATCAGCATACTGAAGACGTAGTCGGCATCGGCAGCATTGTCGATGGTGACTTGCTTGAGCAGGCGTGTCTCGGGGTTCATTGTGGTTTCCCAGAGCTGTTCGGGGTTCATCTCGCCGAGACCTTTGTAGCGCTGCGTGGTGATGGCATTCTCGTTGCCGCCGCCGTACTGGTCGATGAACTGCTGGCGCTGGACATCGGTGTAGCAATACTCCTTGACCTTGCCCTTGGTGCAAAGGTAGAGGGGCGGCGTGGCGATGTAGAGGTGTCCGCGCTCGATGAGTTCGGGCATATAGCGGTAGAAGAGGGTCATAATGAGGGTGTCGATGTGGCTGCCATCGACGTCGGCATCGGTCATAATGATGACCTTGTAGTAGCGCAGCTTATCGTAGTTGGCCTCCTTGCTGTCCTCGGGGTTGAGTCCGAAGCGGACGCCCAATGCCTGGATGATATTGTTGACTTCCTCGTGCTCGAAGGCTTTGTGCCACATCACGCGCTCGACGTTGAAGATTTTACCTCGTATGGGCAGGATGGCCTGTGTGAGTCGGCTACGGCCCTGTTTGGCGCTGCCTCCTGCGCTGTCGCCCTCGACGATGAAGAGTTCGCAGTTGGCGGGGTCCTTGTCGGAGCAGTCTGCGAGTTTGCCTGGCAGTCCGCCGCCAGACATCGGGTTCTTGCGCTGGACGCTCTCGCGTGCCTTGCGGGCGGCTATACGTGCTGCTGCGGCCAATACCACCTTGTCGACGATGAGCTTGGCTTCCTTGGGGTGTTCCTCAAGGTACTCGGTGAGGGCTTCGCCTACGGCGCTCTGGACGGCTCCCTGCACCTCGCTGTTGCCGAGCTTGGTCTTGGTCTGTCCCTCGAACTGGGGTTCGGCCACCTTGATGCTGATGACGGCGGTGAGGCCTTCGCGAAAGTCTTCAGGGGCTATCTCGACCTTGGCTTTCTCAAGGGCCTTGGTATCCTCGGCGTACTTCTTGAGGGTGCGCGTAAGGGCAGCGCGGAAGCCTGCCAGATGGGTGCCGCCTTCGATAGTGTTGATGTTGTTGACGTACGAGTGGAGGTTTTCCGAGTAGGAGGTGTTGTACATGATGGCCACCTCGATGGGCACGCCGTTCTTCTCGGTGTTGAGGTAGATGATGTCGTCGAAGAGGTGTATGCGGCTGCTGTCGATATAGCGTACGAACTCGCGCAGACCTTCGTCGGAGTGGAAGATGTCGGTGCGTGTGTTGCCCTCGTCGTCGAGTCGCAGGTCGGTGAGGGTGATGGTGATGCCTGCGTTGAGGAAGGCAAGCTCGCGCATACGGGTGGCGAGGGTCTCGTAGTTGTATTCGTGGACGGTGAAGATGGTGCGGTCGGGCCAGAACTGCTGGCGGGTACCGTGGAGGTCGGTGGTGCCGATTTCCTGGACTTCGCTGGTGGGCTTGCCGCAGGCGTAGGTCTGCTGATAGACCTTACCATTGCGGAAGACCTGGGTTATCATCTTGCTGCTGAGTCCGTTGACACAGCTGACGCCGACGCCGTGGAGTCCGCCTGAGACCTTATAGGAGCCCTTGTCGAACTTACCGCCTGCGTGGAGGACGGTCATCACCACTTCGAGGGCCGACTTCTGTTCCTTCTCGTGCCAGTCGACGGGGATGCCTCGTCCGTTGTCCTGGACGGTGATGGAGTTGTCGGGGTTGATGGCTACCTCGATGTGCGTGCAGAAGCCTGCGAGGGCTTCGTCGATGGCGTTGTCGACGACTTCATAGACGAGGTGGTGGAGGCCCTTGGTGCTGATGTCACCAATGTACATGGCGGGACGTTTGCGTACGGCTTCGAGGCCTTCGAGCACCTGGATGTTATCGGCGCTGTAATGCTCGGCGCCTTCACGGATGAGTTCTTCGTTGTCAATCATTTATCGTATGCGAATATAAAAACCTTGCAAAGGTACTCAATTATTTTGACCTGTGCAAGGTTTTCGCTCGCTTTTTAAATTTAAAAATGTACGCGCGTGTGCGTGTGCGCGAACCAGCCTGGTGTCACAACTGTCACGCTGTCACATCGCGCCGTGTTGTGCGTTCGACGTAGAGACCGTAGAGGAGGACGACGAGGAAGCACGCGGCGGGCACGAGGTACGAGGTGTTGATGCTGCTGGCATCGCTGATGATGGCTTGCAGGGGCGTGAGTAGGGCACCGCCGAGGATGGCCATTATGAGGCCCGAGGCACCAATCTTGGCGTCGTCGACACTGACGCCTCCAAGGGCAATGCCGTAAATGGTGGGAAACATCAGGCTCATAAACAGGCTGATAGCAATGAGTGCTACCACGGGCAGCCAGCCCATTCCCTGGGTAAGGACCACGACGAGCGAGAGCGCTATGTCGGCCACAGCTGCAACGACGAGCAGGCGCGAGGGACGGAAGTACTTCATCAGCCAGGTGAAGATGAAGCGGCTTGCCGAGAAGCCGATGATGGAGATGAGGTAGATGACGCTGCCCTGCTGCTCACGTATGCCAAGCTCGGCCATCGCCAGACGAATGGTGAACGACCAGACGCCAATCTGGGCACCCACGTAGAAGAACTGGGCAATGACGCCGAACCAATAGTGGCGGTTGCGCATCAGACGGCGGAAGGAAGAGCCTGACGAGGCGGCAAGGGCGGTGGTGTCGTTGGTGTCATTAAAGTCTTTAAGGTCCTTAGAGTCCTTAAAGTCCTTGGGGTCAGAGGATTTCTCGCGCGGCATCTTGGCGAAAAGCATCAGCACGAGGACGGCAAGGAGGACGAAGCCGAGGGTCATATAGGTGCCCGTGACGGCCCCGAGTTCGTGGGCCTGGATGGCGGCCAGCTGCTGGTCGGTCATCTGTGCGCGTGCGGCCGCATCGGCCTGATTCAGTTCGGCTTGGATGAAGAAGGTGCTCAGCAGGATACCTGTGATGGAGCCGAGGGGATTGAAGGCCTGGGCGACGTTGAGGCGGCGCGTGGCGGTCTCCTGCGGTCCCATCGAGAGGATGTAGGGGTTGGCGGTGGTCTCAAGGACGCTGCATCCGCCTGCCAGGATGAAGATGGCGCCAAGATAGAAGGTGTACGAGGCTGCCCGTGCGGCAGGCAGGAACAGTATGCACCCCGTGGCGTACATCAGCAGGCCCAGGATAATGCCTGATTTATAGGAATATCGGCGGATGAACAGCGCAGCAGGCAGGGCCAGCACGGCATAGGCGCCGTAGAACGAAAACTGGATGAGGCTGGTCTGCGTGTCGCTCATTGACATGATGCGCTTGAAGGCAGCCAACAGCGTGTCGGTCATATTGTTGGCTATGCCCCAGAAGAAGAAGAGGCTGGTGACGAGCACGAACGGCAGCACGTAGCGGCGAGGGATGGTGGTCATAGAATGAGGAAAATGATAAAATTAGGAATTAGGAATGAGGAATTAACTGACAGTCTGCCCGTTGTGTTTAATCATACAGGTAGAAGATTCGTTCCATCGGCTGCCACTTCTGGGCGGAGGTGGCGCCTGGGCTGACAGCCTGAAAGAGAGCCACATAGTCCTCCCACTCCTGCTGTCGCGGCAGGGTGGCAAGGCGCGCCATCGCTGCGTCCCAGTCGAAGTCAAGGGGAGTCTCCACAATCATAAACAGGCGCGTGCCAAGGAGGTAGATTTCCATCTCCAGGATGCCCACCTGACGGATGCCCTCGCGGATTTCGGGCCACGAGCCCTCGGGGCTGTGGGCGTGTCGGTAACGGCGGATGAGGTCGGGGTCGTCGCGCAGATCCAGCGTCTGGCACCAGCGGCGAACGGGCTGACCGTAGAACTTAACAGGATAGCCTTTTTCCATTGTCAATTATCCTTTGTCTTTTTGAGACATTATCGCCTCCAAAGATACGGCCTTTCTCCGAAACGTCCAAACGTCCGCCTGTTTTTTTCCATAAAACCATACAGCAAACGAAGAAAAACTTGGATAAATGCACAAGATATTATAACTTTGCAGAATAATTCTATTCGACTATGAAACATTCGAAAGCATTCTTTCTGCTCGTTGCTGGCTTTATCGGCGCGGTATCCGCCTGGGCCGACACCGACCTGACGCCTTATATCATCGGCGAATATGAGGGTAAAGCCGACTCTCTGGAATACTGTCTTGTAGAGAATTTCATGAACAAAAACAAGGGAACATTCTGGTCTACGCCGAACGACATAGCGGGCTCGTCGAAATACATCTACTGGCAGCAGGCACACGCCATCGACGTCATCATCTACGCCTACGAGCGCTATGTTGAAGAAGGGAGGCTGGACGAGGCTAACACCTACAAGACCTACATGACGCGCTGGCTCAGCAATTACGCAAACAACTATGCAGGTAGCACCTTCACCAATCCCTACACGGACGACATGGCCTGGATCGGGCTGTCAATCTTTCACCTGGGCGAAGCCCTTGGCAACGACCGCTATATCAAGCAGGCAAGGACCATCTATGCCATCATCGCCGCGCGTAAGAAGACCGACAACATCGGCACTTACCTGCCATGGAACACCGATGCTGGCTCGAAAGCAAATGCTTGCACACTCTCCCCAGCCTGCCTGTTAGCCACCAGGTTGTACGAGTACTTCGGCACCGAGTCATACCTTGCCGATGCCGAAATGTACTACAAATACCTCATCGACAGTGGCATCACCAAGTCCGACGGACGTGTTGAGGAACCGCCGCTCACCTACACCCAGGGCACGCTGGGCGAGGCCATGCGACGGCTCTACCACATCACAGGCAAAGCCGACTACAAGACAAAGGCCGCCCTCTACCTTACCTATGCGTTCACCAACTCGCGATGCACCAGCAAGGGTCTTCTCCGACACGAGGGAACATCGATGGACCAGAGCATCTTCAAGGCCGTGCTGATTCCCTACGCGGTGAACTTCGTACTTGACGATGAGATGAACGACACCCGCAGAAGAACCATTATGAAATACCTGCAAACCAACGCCGATGCTCTTTGGAACCATCTCGACCTCAGCCGATACCCGAAAACCTATTGCCCATACTATTGGGGAGAATCCTTCAATTACAGCGAGACCGCCTCGATGGGTGCCATGGTAAGCGGCGCCTCGTTGCTGGAGAACGTGTGTCGGATGAATCGTAAGATTATCGAGGCCGCATCGGGCATCCGCCCAGTAACTTATGATACAGACACCGAGGGTGCGACGGACCAGAGCAACGACGACACCTACAACCTCGCTGGTCAGCGCATCGGGGAATATGGGGAAGGAATCTTCATCAAGCAAGGGAAGAAGTACATCGTCAGATAACTGGGATTTGTTTTTCGACCATCCAGACTTAAGTGAATCAGACTGCCAGAGGAAACAGGTGTTGGTATCGCTGTTCGTTCTGACAGTCTGAAGCCCCGTTTAGGCCGCTTAGGCGAGAAGCTCGGAAGGTACGCGCTTCAGCTGGCGGTTGGTGCGGACGTAGCGAAGCAGGTCGGCGTCGGCGCGGAAGCGTATGCCCACGCCCTTGATGTACGACGCAGGGTCGAAGGCATCCAACGGGATAACGCTCTGGGCGAAGCACTTCGAGTTGATGTTCGCCTGGAAAGCGCCCAGTTCCTGAAGGACGACGCGCTGCCCCTGTAGCAGATGAAGCTTGATGAACTCCTTGGCTGCGGTGAGCACGGCCACGATGTCGGCCTTGGTAGCCGTGGTGGCAAACTGGATGTCCTCAGCAAGACTCTTGAAGTCGTAGTCGCCCGTCTTCACGGCGCGGTTGCAGGCGTAGTCAACGCCCTCGGCACCATTAGGGTTGGTGCAACCCACAATTTGATAAGTGATAGCCATTGTGTCTGTTTGTTTTTAGTTGTTATTTTGCGTTGGCGGGGAGTTTCCCCTTATTCATTATATAAATAGTTTGCAATTCCGAAAAAGTCGGAAAAACGCGAAAAAAATATCTATTTAAAGCAATTTTTTCAGATTGTTGCTTTAAATAGCGACTTGTCTGCAGGGGAGTCGCTTCTTTCGACGACCCACTGGGCTGTCGGCCCAACGCAATGCACGCCGCGGCCAGCACAGGGCGTTGCAGGCGTTGCAGCGTTTCACTACGTGATAGTTGTCATTTGTATATATAATTCCAGTTAACATCTATCTATTTATAGGATATAAATCACCCGCTGAAACGCTGAAACGGTGAAACGATGAGAAAAAATTAACTTTTATTTGCCATTGTTAAAAATTTTCTGTATATTTGCACCGAAAATTTAGATAATAACAAACTTTTTCAAAAATCCCTCTATTTATAGGGTGAGTGCACCTGTATGAGGCAGCACTTTTGTGAAAATAATTCGGAAAAAAATCAAAAAACTATGTCCGAAACATTTATTAACGAGCCAGAGGCAAGGCTCTATAATCAATCGCCTCACAATAATAATAAGGAACGTGCGCGAATGTGCCGTGCCAAGAACGTGACGGACAACTGCCCTACGCCGTTGACCGAGATGGTGTGGGACAGCATCATCGACAGCCCCACCGTGGAAAAGTGGTGCCGAAGCATCTCGGCACTCATTAATGATGAGGCCCGTAAGGCCGAGCCCGACTGGAAAGGGGTGAAGGATAAGGTCGATGCATGGAAGAAAGGGCTCGACGTCATCATTCCCCAGGCATCTGGCTTCGAAGGTGACGGGAAGCGGAAGAAGGAGAATGCCCAGCCCAACGGCCTGGTTATGCTGGACATCGACAACAAGGAGTACGGCGAACCAGCCGACCCCGAGGGGCTCTGGCAGCGATTCATCGACCGCGGAGGCATGGAACGCTGGACGGTGGTGCTGGCACACAAATCGTGCTCAGGTCGCGGACTGCGCATAGTATTCGAACAGCCCGTCAACCTCGGCATCCGAGAAGCTCAGGAGCAAATGGCCGATTTTCTAGGCGTAAAGGACAAGTGGGACACATCCTGCACAGACATGAGCAGATGTTCGTTCGTCGTCCCTCGCACCTACATCTACTATGAGGACAGGGAGAAAATGTTCACCCCCGTGGAGGTGGTAGTCCCCAGTGCAGAGGCATCAACTCCCAGCCAGAAAAGCCTGCCAGTCAGCCCTGAAAAAACCACCGAGACCTCCGAAAACGTCCAGACCGCCTATGACGGTCTGCCGCTTACAGAGATCGCCGCCCGATGGGTGAAAAACCGCCTGGGGACTACGGTAATCCCCGAAGGGAATCGCAACAACACACTTCACACGCTTGCCTATGAGCTCACGCTCATCACAGACAACAACGGCGAGGCTATACGCCAGGCACTTACGCCATTGATGGATGCCTGCGGATTCAGCATCTCCCCCTCGGAAAACCCCATCGAGAGCGCCGTTAAAGCCCGAAGAGAGGCTCAGAAGAAATCCCGCCAAGGCTTTCCCAAGGAGCTTGAGCAAGCCATCGCGGATGCGAAGAAAGACCACAGCGACGACCTTTCCCCCGACGTAAGCGAAGAGCAGGCATTGGAAACAAAGAACCCCGAAAGAGGTGACGACCAAGACCTTCCACCCCTTCCGCCCGTCATCAGAGAGCTGGTTGGGATAGCTCCCAAAGACTTTAAGACACCGACAGCCATCGGAAGCCTTGCCGAGCTAGGCACCGTGGCCAGCAACATTCGGGGCACGTACTTGGACGGAACGGAACAAGCCCCTGTCTTCCAAGTAGTCATCGAAGCCCCGCAGGCGAGTGGCAAGGATACTATGTCGAGCAAATTGACGCAGAATTTATTAAAAAGAATTATAGCCCACGATGATGAGGTAATTGCCGAGGAAAACGATTACAATTCGAAGCGCAATCGCACCCAACTTCGCCCAGGGCAAACGATGCCCGAACCCCCGAGGAAACCCATCCAGCTACTGGCGGCAAACGTTTCGGCCAGCGAGCTGAAAATGCGCGCATCGCAGAGCCAGGGGCTTATCCAAATCCAGGTCGTCAGTGAGCTTGACCTGCTCACTCAAAGTCGCAGCCGCGGCGCATGGGCAGACTTGACAGCCACCTACAGACTTGGTTTCGAAGGAGGAATCCTCTCGCAAGACTATGTGAACAAGGAGACTTTCAATGGACGAACTCCTGTTCTTCTGAGCGTCTTTTCGCTGGGCACATCCGATGCCGTCGAAAAATTCTATGGAGATTATAGCGCCCACAATGGCACGGCGAGCAGAACTATCTTCGGATATATCCCCGACCAGAGCTTTAAGTCTCTTCCCGATTGGGGGCAACTCACTCCAGCGCAGCAACGCCTCATCGATCAGAAGCTTGACGAGGCTTTTAGCCTCAACTACGACGAAGAAGGCAAGGTAAAAGCTCCCATCCAGCTCAACGTCAAGTATGTTGCTGACGCCATGAGAGATTGGTGTGAGGAACAACGTGAACAAGCTGCTCTGGAGGATTCTTTGGCACGCGATACTTTTCGCCGTCGTGCGGCTCTCATCGGATTTCGCGCTGGTTTGCTGGCTCATTGGCTTTGGGGAAATAGTCGCCACAAGAAAGAGGTCATTGCCTTAGCAAGATGGGTGGCAGATTACACCATTGACCGTCAAATCTTCAAGTTTGGCAATCGGCTTGAAGAAGACGCCAAAAGGCAAGCAGGCTATAAAAAACCCTCAGAACAACAAAGCCTGGTGCTCAATAAGCTCGGCAATACTTTTACCCGCCAAGAGCTTTATGATGTTCTTCAGGCACAGGGAAACAATTCAGGAAGAACTGTTATCCATCGTCTAAAAAAAGGAGGTTTTATCAAGGAAAACCCTGATAATCCCGACACTTTCATGAAGGTTGCTTAACAAGGCAAAAACAGGCAAAAACAGACTGGCAGAAAGAATAGATAATGTTCAATTATCATCTGCTAGTCTGCCTGTTTTCGAAGTCTGAAAAAAAATAAAAGACAATCCGTTGCAGCGTTTCAGCGTTTCACAACGTCAATCGTCCTTTCAGAGGACTATTTTTCACAGTCATTATCGCCACGTTCTCAGTGCTTTCCACAGTTCTTCACAGGGCTGTGGAAAACTTTTTTAAAAATGTGGAAAACTTTTTGTGGGGAAATTTGGGGGATTGTGGGGAATTGTGTACCTTTGCAGCAGAAACAAACAAAAACCACTAAATGCCAGCAAGATTCATAGGCAACACGGAGGCCAGAATGGACGATAAGGGACGTGTGTTCTTCCCTGCCGTCTTTCGCCGTGCCTTACAGAAAGAGGGCGACGAGGCCCTGATGATACGCCGCGACGTGCATCAGAACTGCCTTGTGCTCTATCCGAAGAGCGTGTGGGAACAGCAGCTTGACGAGCTGCGAGCCCGCCTGAACCGCTGGAACGCCCAGCAGCAGATGGTGTTCCGCCAGTTTGTGGCAGGCGTCGACGAACTGCCCATCGACGGCAACGGTCGCATCCTCATCCCCCGCCGACTCATTGCCCAGCTCGGCATCACCACCGACGTCCGCTTCATCGGAATGGACGACACCATAGAACTCTGGCCGAAGCTCCAGGCCGAAGCCCTCCTCGACAATCCCGACGCCCTTGGCGCCGCCCTCGAAGCCCTGATGGAAACACCCAATTCCTAATTCCTAATTTTATAATTTTCAAGATGTACCACACGCCCGTTCTCCTCAACCCCAGCATCGATGCCCTGAATATCCATCCAGGCGGCATCTATGTGGACGTCACCTTTGGTGGGGGCGGGCATAGTCGCGAAATACTCCGTCGGTTTGCCGACGACACAACAGCGCATCTTTACGCCTTCGACCAGGACCCCGATGCCGAGCAAGAGGCACAGAAAATCAACGACCCGCGATTTACCTTCATCCGCAGCAACTTCCGATGGCTAAGCAACTTTATGCGCTACCACGACGTTCCGCAGATTGACGGCCTGCTGGCCGACCTGGGCGTATCGTCCCACCACTTCGACGACGCTTCGCGGGGCTTTACCTTCCGCGACCCCGAGGCACCACTGGATATGCGTATGAATCCGCGCGAGGGACTGACCGCTGCCGATATCCTGCGCGACTACACGGAGGAACGCCTCGCCACCCTATTCCACCTTTACGGCGAACTGCGCGACAGCCGACGTCTGGCCGCTGCTATCGTCCGTGCCCGCGTCGAACGTCCCTTGCAGACCGCTGCCGACCTGCTGGAAGTGGTCCAGCCCATCCTTGCCCACGACAAGGCCAAGAACCCGCAGGCCCGACTGTTCCAAGCCCTGCGCATCGAAGTCAACCACGAGATGGATGCCCTGCGCGACCTGCTGCTGGCTGCCACCGACCTCATCGCCCCCGACGGACGACTGGTCGTGCTCACCTACCACAGCCTCGAAGACCGCCTCGTGAAGAACCTCGTCCGCACAGGCAACGTCGAAGGCACTCTCCAACAAGACCCCATCTACGGCACCCTCAGCAGCCCCTGGCGCGCTGTGGGCCAGTCCATCGTCCCCTCGGAAGCCGAGCAGCAGAGCAACCCTCGCAGCCGCTCAGCCCATTTACGCATCGCCCAGAAACAGAAGAACTAATGTCCGCCACTGCCAAGAAATCCAAGAAGAAGTCGTTCCTGCTGAAGCTCATCACAGGCGACGTGCTGATGCATCCCTGGGTGAAGCGCCAGATGGGACTCATCGTCCTCGTTGTCTGCCTCGTCGTGCTCTACGAAGGCAACCGTTATGGCAGCCAGCTCGAGACCGTGAAAATCCAGCGCCTCCGTGCCGACATCATCGACCTCCAGAACGAGTCCGTAGCCTTGCGCAACGAGCTGATGCAGAAGAGCCTCCAATCCAACATCGAGCGCCGTCTGGGCGACGACAACCCTCTCCGTCCTGCCACTGCCGCCCCCATAGTCATCGAAAAATAGCAACATCACAGCAATGCCTCCCTCGTCCCAGTCCATGTCCCGCCGCTACACCTCGATCATCGTCATCGTGGTACTCGTTGCCGTGCTCATCGTGTTGCGCGCTCTGGGCTTTATGACCTTCCAGCGTCGCGGCTGGCAAACCGTTGCCAGCCAGTTCCAGGCCGACAGCGTCACCGTCCGAGCCCAGCGAGGAAGCATACTGAGCGACGAAGGCCGCGTGCTCGTCAGCAGCACCCCCGAGTACCAGCTCGTCTTCAAGTACCGCGACTATACCCGTGCCCGCAACGAACAGCTTGAACGCGACTCAGCCGTCCGCGCCAACCTCGACACCTATGCCAAGGGCCTCCACCGCCTCCTGCCCGACCAGCCAGCTGCTGAGTTCCGCACCCTCATCGACGGTGCCCTTCGCAAGGGCGATGCCAACATTCAGGCAGGCAAGCGCACAGGACTCTACACCAATCTCTACACCCACGGCACCAAACGCCTGACCTACAACCGCTACAAGGAGGTAAAAGCCTTCCTCGACTCGTGCAACCGCGAGTTCCTCCACGCCTCCACATCGCGCGGATTTACCTTCGACGAGGTGCTGATACGCAAGAACGCCTATGGCCTTGCCACCCGTACTCTGGGCCGATGGAACGAACAGACTGCCCGCCCGCGCGACGGCATCGAACTGGCCTTCGACAGCGTGCTTAGCGGTACCCCAGGCCTCAGTCACCGCCGTAAGGTGATGGACACCTTCGCCGAATATGTGGACGTGCCTCCACGTAACGGCTGCGACATCGTCACCACCCTCAACGTCCGCATCCAGGACATCGCCAACAAGGCCCTGCGCGACCAGATGGAAGAACAGAACGCCGACCTCGGCACCGCCATCGTGATGGAGACTCGCACGGGCGAAATCAAGGCCATCGTCAACCTCACCCGCCAAAAGGGCGAGTTTGTCGTCGGGCAAAACATCGCCCTCAACCAACCTATCGAAACGGGCTCTATCTTCAAGACTGCCAGCATCCTGGCCGCCCTCGACGACGGTGAAGTAACCCTCAAGGACTCCGTCGACACCTACCCCTTCAGCCGCCACTTCTACGGCTATGGCATCAGCGACGACAGCAAGCGTGAGCCTTGGAAGACCATTCCTAAGATTCTCAAGTACAGTTCTAATGTCGGCACGATGACCGTCGTGGACGATCACTACGTCAAGAAGGGAAAAGCCGAGGCGTTCCTCAACAAGCTACTCAGCTTCGGCATCACCGAGAACCACCATGTCATCCCTGGCGCCGCCACGTCGAAGCTCAAGACCCCTGCCCAGCTTAAGAACTGGAAGGGCGAGGCCCTCTGGATGGCCGTAGGCTACGGCATCAGCGTCACCCCGATGAATATGGTGGCCTTCTACAACGCCATTGCCAACGGCGGCAAGATGATGCGCCCGAGACTCATCAAGGAAATCCAGCACGACGGCCACACCGTCGAACGCTACGACCCCGAGGTGGTCATCGAAGCCATTGCCAAGCCCCAGGCCATTGCCGACATCACCGAATGCCTCATCAGCGTCGTCAACAGCGACCACGGCACAGGCGTCCGCGCCCATAGCGACCGCTTCCTCATCGCTGGCAAGACAGGCACGGCCAAGGTGGACGAACACGGACAGTATGCAGGACGCTGGCTCAACTTCATCGGCTTCTTCCCCGCCGACAAACCCGAATACACGTGCGGCGTCTTTGTCTATCGCCAGGCAGGCCACGTGGGCGCAGCCAATGGTGGCGGTACCATGTCGGCTCCCGTACTCCACGAGATTGCCGAACGCGTGATGGCCTACGAAAAGACCCTCGAAGTGGAGGACCTGCGCGACTCGCTCGCCATCCTCATCCCTGACGTGAAGCCAGGCAACATCGCCGCTGCCGACCTGGTGCTCGACGAACTGCACATCAAGGACGATTCCCTCCGTCCCAAGGAGACCCTCTTTGCCGAGGCGGATAAGAACCATCCCCGTCTGACCGACACCGACCACGTGCCCAACGTCGTGGGTATGGGCGCCAAGGACGCCATCTTCGCCCTCGAATCGTGCGGCATCAAGGCTCACCTGAATGGCGTAGGCAAGGTGCGCAGGCAAAGCGCAGCTGCTGGCTCCGACAAACGCAAAGGAATGACTGTTGAACTCTATTTGAAATAACGATATGGAACTGAGTGAGATACTGAAATCGTTGAAGACCTGCGAGGTGACGGGCGCTACAAACGTGACCGTGACAAACGTGGTCATAGACTCCCGACAAGTCACCCCAGGGGCCCTCTTCGCCGCCATCCGCGGCACCCAGGTGGACGGACATACCTACATCGACAAGGCCATCGCGAACGGAGCGACCACCATCCTCTGCGAGACCCTGCCCGACACACTGGCAGAAGGCATCACCTACATCAAGGTGCCCGACAGCGAAGCCGCCATCGGCCCCGTTGCCACTACATTCTATGGCAATCCAACCAGCCACCTGCGCCTCGTGGGCGTCACAGGCACCAACGGCAAGACCACCATCGCCACGCTGCTTTACAAGATGTTCCGCGCCTTCGGCCACAAAGCAGGTTTGCTCAGCACCGTCTGCAACTACATCAACGACCAGGCCATCCCCACCGACCACACCACGCCCGATGCCATCAAGCTCAACCAGCTGCTGAGCCGTATGGTCGACGAGGGCTGCGAGTACGCCTTTATGGAGTGCTCGTCGCACGCCATTGCCCAGCATCGCATTGGCGGACTGACCTTCGCTGGGGGTATCTTCACCAACCTCACCCGCGACCACCTCGACTACCACAAGACTGTCGACAACTACCTCCGCGCCAAGAAAGCCTTCTTCGATGCCCTGCCGAGCGACGCCTTCATGCTCACCAACCTCGACGACAAGAACGGAATGGTGATGGCACAGAATACCCGCGCCTTGGTCAGCACCTACTCGCTGCGCACAATGGCCGACTTCAAGGCCCGCATCCTTGAACACCACTTCGAGGGGATGCTGCTTGAAATCAATCGCCAGGAGGTCTTCGTTCAGTTCCTCGGCAAGTTCAACGCCAGCAACCTGCTGGCCGTCTATGGAGCCGCCTGCCTGCTGGGCAAGGAGCCTCTTGACGTGCTGACCGTGCTGAGCACCCTGCATCCCGTGGCAGGCCGCCTCGAGGCCATACGTTCGCCTCAGGGCATCACAGCCGTCGTAGACTACGCCCACACACCCGATGCTATCAACAACGTCCTCAAGGCCGTAGGCGAGGTCGTGGCAGGCAAGGGCCACATCATCACCGTGGTGGGAGCTGGCGGCAACCGCGACAAGGGCAAACGTCCGCTGATGGCCCAGGAAGCTGTCAAAGGCAGCGACCGCGTCATCATCACCAGCGACAACCCCCGCTTCGAGGAGCCACAGGACATCATTAACGATATGCTTGCAGGACTTGACGAAGAGCAGCTCAGAGACGTCATCACCATCGTCGACCGCCGCGAAGCCATCCGCACAGCCTGCATAATGGCCCAGAAGGGTGACATCATCGTCGTGGCAGGCAAGGGACACGAGGACTATCAGGAAGTGCGCGGCGTCAAGCACCACTTCGACGACCGCGAAGTACTGCGCGAAACCTTTGGAATCAATTCATAAACAACTAATCGTCAAAACCGTAATCTCCCACCGATGCTCAACTACCTCTTCAATTACCTACAACGAATCCACTTCCCAGGAGCGGGTCTGTTCAGCTACGTCTCTTTCCGCGCTATCTTTGCCCTCGTGGTCTCCATCGTCGTATCCATCTGGTTTGGCAAGTGGTTCATCCGTCTGCTCAAGCGCCGCAACATCTCCGAGACGCAGCGCGACGAGCGCCTCGACCCCTTCGGCGTAGGTAAGGTGGGCGTGCCCACGATGGGAGGCGTCATCATTATCGCTGCCATACTGATTCCCTGCCTCCTCATCGGCAAGCTGGAAAACGTCTATATGCAACTGATGATTATCACCACCGTCATCCTCGGTGCCCTCGGCTTTGCCGACGACTACATCAAGACTTTCCGCAAGAATAAGGACGGTTTGAACGGCTGGGTGAAGATTTTTGGTCAGGTTGTGCTGGGACTAATTGTGGGCCTCACCCTCCGCTACAGCCCGCAGGTGGTCATTAACGAAACGGTGGAGACGAAAATTGAGAACAACACGGAGATTGTCGTGAAGAGCCCCGACGTCAAGTCAACGCGCACCACAATCCCCTTCTTTAAGAACCATAACCTTAACTATGCCGATTTATTTGCCTGGTTGGGCGATCCCTTGAAGTACAAGGCTGGCTGGATTTTCTTCGTCATCCTCACCGTTTTGGTCGTCACGGCAGTCAGCAACGGCTCGAACCTCAACGACGGAATGGACGGAATGGCGGCGGGTAATTCGGCCGTCATAGGCGGCACATTGGGCGCACTGGCCTACGTCAGCAGTAACGTCGTCCTCACCGAGTACTTCGACTTAATGTACATCCCTGGCAGTCAGGAACTCGTCATCTTCTCGCTGGCTTTCGTGGGTGCCCTGATAGGCTTTCTCTGGTACAACAGCTACCCCGCCGAAATCTTCATGGGCGACACGGGCAGCCTCACCATCGGCGGCCTCATCGCCGTGCTGGCACTCTGCATCCACAAGGAGCTGCTCTTGCCCATCCTCTGCGGCATCTTCCTGATTGAGAGCCTCTCCGTCATCCTTCAACGCTTCTGGTACAAGCGGGGTAAAAGTCGTGGACTGCACAGCCGTCTCTGGAAGCGCACGCCCATCCACGACCACTACCGCACCTCGATGGCGCAGGTGCTCA
>Ga0310690_10003268_pt1 | contig 24637 bp, 29 predicted proteins | sample AusTroGonzalo_MG_2_FD_207661 | JGI IMG/M metagenome (GOLD analysis project Ga0310690, IMG submission 207661) | Bovine rumen microbial communities from tropical cattle in Woodstock, Queensland, Australia - Gonzalo_04 (v2) (version 2) | ecosystem: Host-associated > Mammals > Digestive system >... | reverse complement strand
CCATATATGGCTTCCTTGCACCATGCAGGGACAGAATAGAGCGAAAGCGCTACTAAGCGGAACGGGCCATCCTTTGTGGCATCCAAGGTCATCCTCTTGTAGTATTCGCCTTTCTTGTTCTGGTCAAGCGCATACATTCCTGCATGGTTATCATCCTTAAATGGAAGAAACCAGTTAGTAAGTAATGCTGCATCGTTCAGCTCAAGAAACTCATACTGAAGGAAATTGTCAGGATGCACCCTAGTTTCGTCCACTGTGGACAGCAAAGGACGTCCCTCGTAGGGATACAGCTTTGTCGGATCCAGCTGCTCCTTAGGGGCATAGTCAATGTACACACAGCGTTTACACACCCTGTATTCAGTGACCGTCCCCTTGTAGGAGCGCTGAAACTTTACAGCCGGACTGGACTCAGACAGGTACGCAAGCTGCGTTGCCCATATCTGTTCCAATATCTCTCTGGCTGGAATCATTGTTGAAATGCATTTCCAAAATACGCGTATAGATATCATCCACAATAGACATGACGTTTCTTACTTCGCGATATGTCTGATCGTGTACTCTAGACGCTGCTGTGAATGGTGTTGTAAGGGGCACTGTATCGCACAACTCTTCAACCTCTATGAACAATGATAGTTTGTTGTCATATACATAGAACTCCACGTTGGGATAGTCTGCCTTGATCCTGTCAACATACTCCTGTAACTGAGGACGGAAGATGCGAAAGATAAGCTCAAATCTCAACATGGCATATCCCTTAATAGGGAATGCGATTGGCTGATGACCGGATAATTGTTCGAACAGTGATGGTTCACCGGTATCGATCCGTCTATCAGGATCGGCGTTTGTTGGATCTTTTGTGGGAAACAGGTGCCTGAACATAATGTTTACACCTCGATATACTACCTTCTGGATTCAACCAGTAAGCACCACCCATTCCTGGATGCAGACATTTTGTTATGCCATACGCGGTCTTATGTCTGAACTTGCATTTGGAGCACGGAGCCACCTCCTCCAGTGATTGCTGAAAAGAGGCGGCAACCCGTTTTATCTGCTCCGTTGTCAAGTCGGAGACATGCGCATCCTGAATGCCAAGAACTTTCGATATCCTGGCATAGACCGCATCTCTGGTATTGGGCAGCTTCTGCCAGAAGTAATCGATTAGGTAGTGAAGCTGTTGTCGTTCCACCAGAAGGCTTTCAGTAGTATGAAAGCTTGTTCTAAGGCTCATTTCAAAACAATGACATCGGGTGTCTCTTCAAACTCAAGCTCGATATGGTCTTCAATGCCGTACAGCTTGACTGCTTCGGCGATATGCCATATCTGAGAGTCGTCTTCGAAGACGATCCCTTTGCATACGTCCACAACTCCCTTAGAGAGGTTATCAGTGAGATCGGCTGGAGCCAGATAGGGAATCGTGGCTCCATCTTCAAGCGCCTTTCTAATTGCCTTCTTGGCATTCTTCGGCAGCTTGTAGAAATATCTCAATGCGACCGCTCTGATAGGGAGCGTGGACGGCGGTTCTCCGTGACAGGCCATCTTGATGTAAGGCTCAATTTCCTGCTTCCACTTGCGGACCTTCGGGTCCACGTAGACAAACTTTCCAGTATGTCTTGCGGATTGCACGGCTTTGGGTCTTACTGGGATGTATATTTGCCAATGTCTCGGAGAAGATGTCATTTGTTAGCCTTTCTTGAAGAGTTTTGTAACGAGATGGATTGCTCTCATTACAATACCCTTACCGCTGAGGGTAGGCGGAGTGATGTTGACCAGATCACCATCATCAACAGTGATGAGAGAACGCTCGGCTGCGTTCTTGTAAGCCTTACCCTTGTAGAGAACCACATACGCAGCGAGGCGGGTTTCGTCCTCACGGGTCCTCGCCTTGACGATATCGGACATGAGGCAATCTTCCAGCGTGGAGATGCCGCAGATGATGTCGATACGGGCGGTAGCCATGCCACCATCGAGCTGAGCGACAACAACGCCGTCGCGGGCGCCGGAGGCGTTCTGACGGACGATGGTACCGGCAACAGGCTGTTCTTCCTGCTGAGGCTGATCTTCGGGAGCCTGAGTATCATTGTTCTCTTCAGCGGGCTTGGTGTCCATGGCCTGCTGCATCTCTTCGTAGACTTCTTCCGGCTTCACGAAGTTGACATCAAACACATAGATGTCGTTCTCTTCAACAGGAGCACGGAACATGAGATCACGGATCTTCTCAACAGGAGGAACCTCGGTACCGTTAATCTCATTCAGATAAGTGTAGAGACTTCCTTCCGGAACCTCTTCGAAGGACTCGACAACAGCCGGAGCCTTGAGAACGGAGAGGATGGTTTCGCCTTCGGTGGCCATATAGGAAAGAGTTTCGCCGTTGCGATCAACGATGACAACTTTGATGGTATTAGTGTTTTCGGACATAATAGTATTCCTTTCGGATTAGATGATTTTATTGATTTCGTCTTTGATCTTGCCAAAAGAGTCGCAGATCTTGTTGAACTCGGTACGGATAACCTTGCCTGCTTCGATAGCGTTATTCACAGCGAGACAAGTAGAAGCACATGCGGAGGTCGTAACATAATTGTCGCTGTAGAAGACACCGCTGCCAGTGCCTTTAGTCTCTTCTTTGGCATCATCGGCGATGTTATTCTGAGCTCCGTTGAAAGCGACCGACACGCAGTAATCGGGACCGCAGAATGCAATGGAGTCATAGGCCTCCAGCTTCATGTTATCGCAGTTTCCGACATAGATGTCATCCTGGTCCACGCCTCTCCAGACTCTGGTGTAGGCGTTTTCAAGATTGTAGCCTGCGACGATGAGGTTCTGTCTCAGGCTTCCGACAGTGGCGCCTTCAGAGATGGCGAGATTGCCAATACGGACGCCTTTGATATGAAAGTTAAGGATTGCTGCCATTTGTTGCATTAACCTTTTCCGGTGCAAGTTGGTGTAATAACGCCGACATGCTGCATTGCATCATGTCGACTACGATTTCGTTTCGCCTACCGGTTCTACCGGCTCTGGCTGTATTGAAGTCATCCAGCGTACCCGTTACGATCCAGTGATCGAGAACGGACATCATGACAGTGGCAATCATGGTGTTAGCGAGGACGGTCTGGTCTAATTGCGGTGATGCATCGGTACAGTGAATCTGATCAGGACGCAGGTCAGTGGGGTTTCTGACATTTGGATAAAGCTCCGTGAAATTGGGGTCCAGAGCCTTTCCGTCTTTGCGTTCGTAGATGGTCACTTCACCATACGTGACTTCATTTCCTCCGTTGATGACCAGGATGTTGTCGAACTTTTCGGCATAATGACAGATGTCATGCCTGGTCGCGAAGTTGTCCACACCCACAAGGATGACGACTTTGTCTTCCTTAAGGACGGATCTTGTGTGGGCCTTCTTCGAGCAAATTTCTTTCTCGAACTTTTTCATGTTTGCCGTCTCAGCGGGGGCACTGAGCGGTATGAGGAGCTCCATGTTTGAGGGAGTCAGGTAGGTGTTATGACCTATGATTGAGACGTTTCTTAAATAGGTCAAACGCACCATCGAGCTATTGATCGAGCTAAGGCGCTGTGCCAGTTTATTACCGGCTCCTTCGCCTTGTCTCAGAGCGTTTCTTGGCTCAAATCTGTCGCCGTCGATCAGGGTTATTGAGTTTACGATTGAGGGGAGAACGCAGTGTCCTGCGTCCGTGAGATAGGTTGTGATCGGAATAAGCTGCTCCTTAATGTATCGCAGGCCCGTGCCTGCGCATACGCTGGGAAGCAAGTCACACAATACACCACCGATTCCTCCACATCCGATGACGTAGATTCTTATCACCGGATATTTCCCCGTCTTCTGAGATCCCGGCTGCGCATTTCCTTTTCTTCCTTAGTGAAGACCTTATCGAAATCGCCCTTGTCGATAATCTTGCGCCATTCACTGACAGCAGGATAATCCTTGGCGAAATCGATAGGATCCATCACGTCCTCCAGCTTCTGGTCATAGCGGCCTGCAAGCGTGAAGACAGAGCAAAGATGGAAAGCGACATGCCCGTCTCTCAAACCAAACACGATGTGGAGTCCACGACGGTTGGCCTGATCGGCCATATCCGTAGAGGACCAGAAAGCACCCATCTCAGGGTGAGTATGAATGGATCCGATCGTAGCGAATCCGGGTTCAGGAGGGACACCATCGTCCTTGAAATTGACAGCTGCACCGAATCCTCCCTGCTCAGGGCACTTCACGACGAACTGTCTGGTCTGCGGGTTGTAATACAAAACATAAGCGGTCTCACGGTGCGGATAAGCATGAATCGTGCCCAGCACCTTTTTCATGACCTCATTCGAGATCTTTCCTCCGACCCATTTGACTCCGACTTCAATGTCTTTTGGAGTCCTGCTGTTTGCAGCTGCCTTCAGCTGTTCAATGTCTTTGGCCTCTTCCCAGCCTGCGAGACAGGGGGAATCAACCTTGGTGAGTACGCGGTCATAACCGACAATATAGTCAGGCGTGTTGTTCATTTCTTCTTTTTCTCTCTTTGGAGCGCTCTTTGCACACATGCGTCGAAATCAGCAGACAGCGTATACTTCTCTGTGCAATTTAGACCGTTGGAAAACGCTGTTCTTAACTTATCAGTCGAACCATAGCAATCGACATTGAAGAAATAGCTTGCTGCCTTCTGTAGTGTGTTGTTGCGCTTATTGAATCTTTTTGGCGTGATTGGTCGACGCATCAGAAATCCTCCGTTGTAGCCCTAGACAAGCTACTGTATGGAAATCTGAACATATCGCCTCTGGTTTTGAAACACCTTGACAAACGCAGGAAATACAGCCTGTCATCCCTGTCGTTGCAATTGGTGCTGTTTGCTTCGATCTCTCTGATCTGGGCATCGATGTCAGGATCTTTCTCAAGATGCTCATACTGATAACGCATAGGTTCGCGTTTATCCTGATAACACAGGTCGTGATTGAAAGCGCTTGTGAAGAACCTGTTGTAAGTAAGTTGCACGGCTTCTGCAACTGTTGGATTGGAATCGCTTTCCTCTCCGCGGTTAAAGTTGGTAGATCCGAAACAGATCTCACCATTCTCATGCACATTCGGGAAAGGAAGCGTACAGAGCCTGGTTTCCTCTATCGTCTTGGCTCTTTCCGGTACAGCACAAATACGATGAGCGTTCGGAATATTGGTCTCAGTAAGCTGAATGGACAGCCAAATCGGCGGATGCCAGATGGAAAAACAATACGCCGTTGGCTCCTGGGACTGGAACAGAAATTCCCTCTCAGGAATATACACACAAATCTTTCTGTAGCCTCTTTTAAGCTGCTGATACCTGACCAGCGGATAAGGCAGATTGAGATCCAGTGTGAACGGCTTGTCTTCCTGAAGCTGCTTATAAAAGTGATCCAGGAACACATCGGACATCTTGACACCATGATAAATAACCGCGGTATCACCGAGAAGCCTATACATGTTTTCATGCACGGAATCTCTGCCGAATACTGCGATGTCCCTTTTGCCTTTCAGCGTAGGAGCAACTTTCTCGTAGAACTCATCAATAGGCATCTCCTCAAGAGACTCGAACTCTACACGGGTAACAACACCGCCATGTGCATGGAAAATCTTTCCGTCCTGCGCAACAAAGTGTGTAATAGAGACAGGTACTGTGGAATCAATATCACCAATCATTTCAGCATCTCCTTAAAGGTTGCCTCGTCGATAATCTTGACACCAAGCTTCTCTGCCTTGGCTCTCTTGGATCCTCCTCCGTTACCTGCCAGCAGATAATCCGTGGTGGAGGACACTGATGTAACAAACTTTCCGCCATTTTCCTCGATCAGCTTCTTGAAAGCATCTCTTGGCTCTGACAGTGTTCCAGTAACGCAGATGGACTTCCCTTCAAGTTTATTGGAAGCAAGCTGTTTCGTTTCCTGTTTCATGCACAGGCCAGCCATACGAAGATCATTGATAAGCCTCTTGGCACCTGCCGTATGAAGGGCCAAATAAATTGCCCTTGCGGAGATGTCTCCGAAACCTGCCATATCGGACAGCTCCGGTACATCCACAGACAGCAACGTATCAATGTCACCATACTTATCAGCCAGCAGCGTAGCCGTAGACGAGGCGATACTTTCAAAGCCCATTGCACAAAGCACCCTGTCGAAAGGCTTGCTCTTGGACTTCTCGATCTCTTCTAGGATACTCTCTGCTTTCTTATCCGCACTCAAACCAGGAATAATGAGATCTGCCTTGGTAAGCTTATAGATATCAGCAGGCGATTTCAGCTTACCTGCACCAACCAGAGCATGGATCATGGAATCTGCCATTCCCCTGATATCCATACAGCCTTTACTTACGAAATAACGCAGCACAGCTTCCCTCTTTCCTATACAAAGATCATACGGGCAATAGGTATACTCACCGCGCTTTCTCAGTGCAGAACCGCATGCAGGACAGCTCTTTGGAAACAACACAGGAGGGTTATCGGACTTGACCGCAACAAAATCTACCTGAGGTATAATTTCTGCGGCTTTATAGACAACCACCTGATCTCCTATGCTGAGATTGAGCTCTCTGACATAAGCCTCGTTATGAAGCGATGCACGGGACACAACAGAACCACAAAGCTCAACAGGCTCCAGGACAGCCACAGGTGTAATATGTCCGGTCCTTCCAACCTGGTAAGTAACATCGGTTAAAGTTGTAACTGCACTGACAGGCGTAAACTTGAAAGCGATCGCCCAGTTAGGATCATGAGACCCTTCACCAAGTCTGAAATGACAGGCCTCTCTATGGTGCGTCTTAATAACGGCGCCATCGATGGCGTAAGGGAATCTATTTTCGTTGTCCTTCACCCACTTAATGTCATCCATCAGACTGGATATGGTGGTAGATTTGGTAATCGGGATATGGAATCCCCAGGACTCCAACCTGTCAAGCATCTCTTCTTCCGTATTCCATGTGCCGCTATTAGTTGCAGGAATATCATAAGCATAGAAATGAATGACACGCTCACTGGCTACAGCAGGATCTTTCTGCCTGACAGTACCAGCTGCAACGTTACGCGGATTGGCATAAGGCTGTCTGCCCATAGCTTCCACACGCCTGTTAAGCTCTTCGAAGTCCTGTCTATGCATGACAGCTTCTCCCCTGATATAAATCGTGTCAGGACAGCTGCCTTTCAGCTTCTTGGGAATGTCATCGATGTTGATGGCATTGAGCGTCACGTCTTCACCGATAGAGCCGTTACCGCGGGTGATGGCTCTAACAAGCATACCATTTTCATAGTAAAGAACCAGTGTCAGACCATCCAGCTTTGGCTGAACCACGTATGCGCTCTCTGTATATGGATTCGCATTATCCGTGAACAGCTGAATATCTTTCTCGTTGAAAGCGTTCTTGAGAGAAAGCATCTTCACAGGGAATGTTACTTTCTCAAATGTGTTCGTCGGCATTCCACCGACCCTGTGTGTGGGGCTTGAAGGAGACTTCCACTCAGGATGCACCCCTTCTATGTAAGCCAACTGCCTGATGATTGCATCATAGGCACTGTCCGACATAATAGGGTCATCATTCGCATAATAAGCCTTCTCTGCTTCAAGCGCCTTTTCAAGCAATGCTCGGTACAGCTGCTCCATCCAGCAAGGCCTCCAATTTGCACCAGTATTTAGGTTGGATCTTCGGGTCGTTGCCATCATACGTAGGCTCAGAGTATGCTCTTACACCGTCCATATACCGGACGGCTCCTTTCACACTCGCCCACTCCTTGAAATCATCATACTCCGGCTTGCCATTCTGATCCTTGACAACTTTGTTGTACAGATTGCAGATACGAGCCCTGGTGGTACGACGATACTTCGGCGTGGCATTATAGCCGTTTCCATCCTGTCTGATGCAAACACCCAGAATGTGCGGCTTCACTTTTTCGCCCCTGTAAATGATATGATCTTTCTTATGGTTGAGATTGAGATTCAACGTCTCTTTAAGAATCTTCTCTACACCATACAAAAACCACAGATAGGGGTTCTTGGACTTGCCCTTGGACTTACGCAGCTTGTCCAGAACCTCTTTTGGCGGATTCTTCATAGAGAATGTCAGATCATCGGCGTAACGGGTGTAATAGAACCCGTGCTTCTTGGCATAAGCCATTATCTGGCAATCTGCATCCACCATAACGACATTAGTCAGGAAAGGGCTGGTTGGACTGCCTTGAGGCAATACACCGTCGCATTGACAAACATCTGTAACGGTGGCTGCCCAGTCTGGATCCATCTCTGCATCCAGGAAATGCATCTGCACTCGATCTGCCGTAATATGATCAAAGAAGCCCTCGATATCACATACCAGGAATATTTCTGACTTCTTGTCATGTTGGACTATGGCTGTCATACAGCTCTTATGGGGAAGGAACCCGTGAGCCGCGGCTGATACTCTGAATTTCCTGTCACGACGCAGCTGATAGAAGTATTGTAGAAGTGCTTTCTGCGCTTCCTTAAGCTGGTCGTTCGGGATTCTCAGCATTCTCTTACCGCCAGACTTCTTAGGGATATACGCTGTCCTCCAGTCCTTTGGAATTGTTTTCAGATCATAACCAAAAAGGTTCATTCAATGGGTTTCCTTTGTTGTTACACTCTCGGAAATGAAAAAGCCGTAGAAGGCATCGACGTAGACGCATTCGAGTGCATCAACGTGGAGAACCTATCTACGGCACGAATAAACAAAGCGGTGCTTGAGTTTGTTCCGCTTTTTGACTGCAAAAGCAAGGACGTTGCCAAAATAGCAGCAAGATCCCTGTCGTTCCTTAATGAGCCTGCCAAATCTGACAAGCAGGACGACGCTGGTATCATCGTTGCATTCGATCCTGAGAAGTGGAGACTTTGCTACAATGCAAGCCTCTATACACTGCTTGATCCTTGCGGAACTGATGGGAAGATTCTCATCATGGCTAACAAAGGCGCTCGCAATGTACTTGCCAAAGCTGCCGATAAGAACACTACCTTCAGTGTGTCAGGCGACAACAAACCTATAGTCGCCAAATGCCGCAGAGCAAGCCTTCTTTACAATGCTGTCAAGGGACGCCTTCTCTACAAGGAACTCAGTAAGTTAGAAGCTCAAGCTGAGCAAGCTGCTCCCAAAAAGCGTGCAAAACCTGCACGTTCATAACCACTGGAAGTTCCCCGCTATAAGGATCCGTGGTTATATTGCACATTTGCATCACTCGTTTGAACGGGGGAGCTTTCCCCATCTTGGACAGAAAAGCACCGAACTGAAATAGATTCGTGATCTTGTCCAGTTCCTCTGCGCTCATCATTCTCTGATTGACTGCTCTGCTCACAATCGATGCAAGATCTGACACATAACCAACCTCGCAGTCGGACATCTCTGTCAATGCAAGAGTCTGAAAAAACGGGTTATAGGAATAAGCTGCCGTATCTTTGAACAGCTCTGACACGGCCTTTTCGAAATCATCTTTCTCTCTTCCTAGTGTGGACAGCGTATTGAAATCGATCTTATGATATTCGATACCCTGCATTGCCCGCTCTTCTGGTAAAGCCTGGAAGATTGTTCCATAGCTGGACTCACCAGCTTCATTTATCTTGCAATAACTGACTGCAAGCAGATCACTGTCATGGTGGACACCGGTGGTAGCTGTAGCAAACAGCAGAACATCACCAGGAGAAAGAGACATGAGATATTCTGCCCAAGTCATTTCTTCTCCTCTGGGATGGTTAGTGCTGTTGCTATCTCCCAATGCATCCTGTCACAATCTGCCACAAATGTCTCCAGCGGAATAGAGAACTTGATAGAGCCATTCGCTGGAATACCCTTGGCACCGACTACACAGCAACCACCGGAACAGATGTACTCGTTTGGCACGATATACCCTTCCGGTGTGAAGAATCCGAACAGATCCAGCTTGGCACGGAACTTGTCCATAAGCTGTTCTGTCGTATCTTCAGGCTTGCCTCCGATCGTCTTTATGAGAGAGCTTGTGAAGATCGGTTTCAGCGTTTCAGGCTTCTTAGAAATGCGATACACATCAGGAAGTCTAACACAGGCAGTAGGATACAGTGTTCCGCTGCACATTGAGAAAATTTTGTTTTCCAGCCATTTCGGGCAGTAGTCTTCTTCAATAACACGCCACTCGCAGTAACGTGTCTGTGTGCCTTCCTCATCTGCTCTCAGCATTCTCGCAGGAATATTGACTCCTGCTCTGGGGCTGCCTGCTATGACGGTAAGCAACCCGCGGTCATGAAAGCTGATAACAGGGCGTCCATGCACATTATAGACAATCGGAGCAGAAGCAGAATAGACTATCTTGCCTCCGTTACATGTCAGCACATTGAACCGCAGATTCGACAGCAGAATGTAATCTTCCGCTATCTTCTTGTGCCCTGCTGTCCATTGATAAATGGCAAAGTTGTCTTCATGCCCGAGGCGCATCAATTTATCATGAAGGGTCATCTAATTCACCCTCCGCTTCAAGATACGGATTGTTATATGTCGGATATGCCAACGCTACCGCCAGCTTCTGCTTATCAGTCAGATTGGTGTGCATATAAGCATCATCACAGGCTTTCGCCAGATCTTCCCAGCTACTGGAACCGTCGTGATCGATAAATGCTCCAACCAGTTTCTTGATGTCAAGGATAACATCCTCATCCGTCTGTACACACTTGACTGTACCATCTGTCTGAGGACTATACTGTTCATCCTGCACCTGATTGCGATACTTATAAACAGCTGCGACCTGCTCCATAAGATCCTTTGGCAAACAGGCAGTCATAGCTGTCAGCTTAGCTGTGTTTAGCATGTTTCTGATAGCAGGACCATCGGTTGCAGAATCCCTTCTGTCGAAAAAGCCGTAAACGGTGCTTAGCAGTATCATCTGCGTGTTGGTCCATCTTGCCAGTGCCTTCTGCGACACTTTGCAAATAGCTTCATGGAACTCATTCAGCAGAGTGATGATATCCTTATCGTCTTCCTTGAGCTTTATCTGGAAAATGCGGAAGCACTTGGTCAGATAAACGAACTCTTGTTTCAGCTTCTCGTCATCCGTAGTCTCTCTAAGGACGTCGAGTGTGATTTCCACCAGAGCAGGAAGAAGCACACGGATATCAGTCTGCGTGTCGTAATATGCGGTGGTGCCTTTGGCACGAACACGCATGAAATTCAATTTGGTTTTAGTTTCTTCCATCGTTGTTCTCTTGAGCCAGCCAGATGGCCAGCTTGCACTCATTGACTGTTTTTGAGCATGTATTGCATGGAATAGGCCGTGAACACTTCCTTGCATTCCTTCTCATCTCAGCCAGAGTACGGTTGTAATCTTTGTCAGACTGATTACATTTCCAGTCTGTTACACGAATATCTTCGCCTTGCAGCTCCACGGTGAGCTGGGCTTTCATGCCGGATATCTCTTCCACTGCACAGTTATAACTTCCTGCACCTGATTGGCGCTTCAGAAAGAAGTTAATTTGCCGCTGAGTAAACCGACTCCCACATATTATGCCCGCTGCCAGGCCAGTCCTTAATTTCAGTCTGACCTCAAGGTATAACTTATTGTTATTCTTGATACGTTTCCTGTTGAGCCCGAGAAACGTGCAGGCACAGTCTATAGGATCACCTTCCCAGACAGGTATTTCCATGCCTTCAGCTATGAAATGCCAATTGGCTATCACCCTGTAAGCATTGCTGTGAATGAGTTTCTTTGTCAGCTTCTGCCCTATGAGATGTTTTGTAGACTTCTCAAGAGCCGCTAGCTGTTCGTCATTCAGCTTCTGTTTGGATCGTGCATGAATTATGATATTACAAAAGTCCGACAGCACCTGCTTATCACAAATGCTGTCGGCCAGTGCATCCAGCTTTGGAGCAGCAGCTGCGAAGACCTTTGCCACTGCATTGCCAGAAGGAGGGATCACTTGTTTACCTTTGCGTGCTCCAGGCTGGTGAGATGATCTGTGATCGTCTGCAGGTAGTCCTGCGTGCTTTCGATCAGCTTCTTGATTTCACCAACCCTGTTCTTAAGGTTGTCAAGGTGCTCCTGTGCGTTAGGCACCGATGCAGAGATACCGAAGTCATCCGCGGCATCACAAACAGAGTACACGAGATCCTCGGTGATGTTTTTGCGAATCTTCTTCTCGAATTCGTCGAGTGCCTTGATAGCGGCTCCATACGAAGGATTAACTAGCAGGGAGGGATCTTCAACGATCTCATCCGGGTTTGTCGTAGACTGCTGGAGAAGATTAACCTTCTTGCAGGCATCATTTATGGCAGCCTTGAAAGCACGTGTGGCACGCTCGATGCGAGTAACATCAGAAGTATCCGTTGTATCAGCGATGAAAGCAGCGATGATCTGCTTGCAGGTGTCAGGATCCTTAATCTGTGCGAGCTTACGCAGATGCGTGGTGGTGCATCCGCGGATACCCAGAAGGAAGCAATCCTGTACAGTGAGCTGCTTTGCAACATCGCGGAGCTGATAAATGTACGGTACGGACTTCTTCAGCTTGGCAGCCAGCTGATTGCACGCTCCGTTGCCATAATGGGCATTCTTGAGCGCTTTGTCCACCTTGTCGCCTGTAACCCAGAAACGGGCCAGTGCAGCGGATGTATTGACCATCTTGGCGGTTTCGCCAATGGTTTGCGCTTCACGAATATCGTCCAAAGAAGCCTGCACATACTCAGCCAGAGAATCGACGGTGGTAAATTCACTGCCGTCGTCTGCCTCATCGTATGTGAAGCCCTTGAAAACTTCCCGCATGTTTTTGAACACCTTTTCAGGTGTCGTGTCCTCATAAGTAGGAAGTGCGATACACGCGTTAGTGTCATCCTGATCCTCGGTGATAAGTTCCGTGGAACCAGGAGACATTTCAACAGGAGCATCTTCAATAATGGCAAGATCGTCTTGTTCAGCCATAATATTCCTCTTTGTTGAATAGGTTTGGCAACCTGTCGTTAACCTCGGTTGCCTTGAATATGTGAATCTCAGTGGAGCCGTCTCTGTACCAGAAATCATATTTGCAGTTATCGAAATGCGTCTGCATATTGGTGATACAGATGGATTTCTTACCTGCTACTACGAAAAGACATGTTTCGCCTTTTGTCGTCTGGCACTTCTGAAACAGCTCGAACAACTTGCTTCCCTCAAATGAGAGAAGCGTACCCCCGATGTCTGCCACCGGCGAGCGTTTGAAATAGACGTTATTTGGAATGCCCAGAAGATCGCACAGAGAATCCACAGTATAGGGAACCTGTTGACCTAGTTGGTGTACTGCTGCTGTCATCTGAGCCCTGGTAGCACAGAAGAGTTTCCAGTTATCAGTGATCCATGTAATGATATCATCCGACTTCTGGATTCTCTTCTGTTGCTTATAAGCTTGTCCTACAGCTGCTAGGAATGCTTGTCTGTCGTCAGGCATTCTCTTCTTCCTTAGGAGGCTCATCAGCTGGAAGGGTAAGAGGAGTAGGTTTACGCTTAGCTGCTGTCTTCTTTGTTACAGTGGCTTTTGGAGCCTTTTCCTCTTTGGATTCTTCCTTAGCTGTCTTGACATCGGATTTGCGCTTCTTCATGTACTCAGCATAATCGTCCATGTCCTTGATGCGCTCGATCTTCTGGTAGGCATACAGATCATTGAGGACTTTGCTGTTAGAAGAATCGAAAAGCGCTGCTTCAAACTCTTCAGCAGGCACAGAGCGAAGACCAAATGTTTCGCATGTGACGAGACCACTCTCTGCAACTTTCACATTGCAGATGTCGCGGATATCACCAACACCCTTTTCAGGGTCCGCAATACACTTGGCTGTTGCCATAGCCCAGTCGAAGTGGTGACCGTAAGTGTCCTTATCATCACCTACTGCGCCGAACTTGTTCCATCTGAATGCCACTTCAATCTTACGTGCATCGCTGAAGGAAGTCTTGGTCGTGCGCAGAGTAAGAAGCTTTCCGTCACCTGTTGCCAGGGTTTTGAACGACGAGCTGATCATGTGACCATCCTTGAAGATCTGGCTCTTGCCTCCAGTGACAGTCTTCTGCGGAGGCCCGTAAGGCGTAGCCGCTGCGGCTTCCTTTTCCTGATTGATGCAGATCACAACAACAGGTACATCCCCGAATGCCACTCCTGCATTCTCACAGAAGTATTTGACATAATGGGACTTCTCGTGGAATCCTTTCCCTACTGCACCTTCTGATGCCATCTTCTGCAGAGTGTCCTTTGCTGCAGCACCACCGATAGAGTCAAGGCCGAGCACAAGCGGAGTTGTATAGTCGCTCAGCATCTTCTTGTAGTAAGGAATGACCTTTGTTCCGATACTCTCGAAGGCATCGTCGATTGTCATATCCTCCATTACAATGACAGACTCAACTGCGGTCTCACCATGCTGGGAGAGCACCCCCTGCAACAGTGTTGGAGAGATTTTGTCCTCCATTTCATAGAGATACCCGAAACCACCAAGACCGCCATGCTCTTTGTCTGCACAAATGTGGCCCATCAGATCAAATAGCAAAGGAGACTTGCAGGATTGTGGAGCACCGCTGATGGAATGGAACACACGAAGTCTAAGCCCTGTGGCCCCGAAAAGATACTGCTGTGCATAGTGCTGCAAGGGCAGACCGAACTGGTTTTCCTTCAGCTCTTTAACAGTGCTGACGATTCCCTTGCCGGTGCCCTTCTTGACAGCGGCTATCATGTCAGCAATGTCACTGCGCATCTTCGTCACCCTGCATCAGGTTAGGATCCTGGTAATCAGCCAGATCATTGTCCTTCAGGAGCCCTCTGGCGAGCTCTGCCTGCTTGTTACCGCCCTGTGTTGCTCCATGGATGCCAGCCATTGCGGAACGGAGCTTGTCCATATCCATAGCAGTGTTGGGCTTAAGCCCAGCGAACTGAGGCCGAGGAGCAGACTGAGGAGGACGAGCAGGAGTAAACCCTGCGGAAAGCGCCTGTTCCGCCGGATTTGCCGGACGAGGGGAGGGACCGCGTGGAGCACCAAACGAAGAAGCCGTACGCCCAGGTACTGATGCCTGCTTCTGATAGCAACCCCCACGGACAAACTGCTCATAACGACCAAGTCCAGCTGCCTTGATTTCATCAGGAATGTGAACCTGAGACATGTTGGCATCCGTACCAATGATATAGTTGACAGTGTCCGGGCCAAACTCGTTGGCAAGGAACCTGCACTGCTCTTCGGAGGTCTGATAATGAAGAAGGTCATCCCACGGGATCCACCAGTTCTTCACATCTTCTTCAGTGATCGGGAACGGGGTAGGCGTCCAGCCGGGACCAGGCTGCTGAACAGACGGACGGAGCATATTGCGCTTAGACTGCACATCCTGAACATTGTTGAGGAACAGGATGTTACCTTCCATTTCGCACATGGCACCATACTTGTTATTGGTAGCCGCATCCAGAGGCTTGTTAGCATCCATGGGCTCAACGAGAGCGGTCAGCAGATTCTGAACGGTCTGCTGACCTTCAATGGACACCACAGCAAGCATCGGGAGAGAATTTCCATATTCATCAACCAGTGGCTGACGGTTCTCATCCTGCATCTCATAGCCATTACGGGTGAACACAAGAGCCTGAACCAAAATAGCCGGACGGGAGAACTTCAGAATGCCGTCACGGGAAGCCCAGGAGCGCATCTCAGGAGTCACCTGGAAACGCGACTTTTTGCCATCATGCTCATTCTTGACGGAATACATAATCGACTTTATAAACGTGTCGATTACTGTGTTACCGCCAAACTTAAGAGCATCATCAGAACCCGGTTTATAAGACGTAATGAACGTCTGCCCACGCTGACCGAAGTTGGAAACAACGGCAGCCTGATTAACGGTCTCGGACAGATACTCCAGATAATTGGTGTCGAATGCGAACTCGTTGCACTTGACATTCTGGCGATAAACCTGTCCAGTGGCTTTGTCATAGCCAGGAATAATGCGGATTACGGACGGATAACTGTTCCACAGCGAAAAACTGCGGATGCCTCCTGTCTGGTAATCTAGCCCTGGGATGTGGTAATCCTTGCGGAACTCGGGGCGAACGAAGGACAAATAGGTGCCGCCTCCGGCGGATTGTCTCGTTTGAGCAACGTATGCTCTGCTCATTTTTTGTTTGCCTTTCAATTTGTGTGTTGTGTGTTTAGGAGCTCTTTGACAAAGGGCGGTTCTTCCAGAATAGGAAGACCATCCGGTGTCCATTGGAGCTTAGTGAACTCTGTAGCCTTTTTATCCCAATGAAGCATACAAGAAGATTCAACACCTACTTTAACATCAGGTATGTACTTCTTCATGCCTGCTATCATGAGACGTTCAATAATGGGAATATGGGTTTGTAATTCATTGAGCCACAACCAGTAAAGGTATTCATCGTGTACAAAATTAGTTATCCTGTCACCATAACCGGCATGCACCAGATTCCAACCTGCTTCCTTGGCGCCATTCGCTGTGGTTCCCTGAAACTGTGAGTTGCAAGCAGCATTGAAGCTGCAATGGTTTCTGACTTGTCCGCATGGCAGAATTGCTTTGTAATCCTTGCGGCCTTTATCTTCCTCATCTTCCTCATCATCTAAGCCACTATCCATCCCGTATGCCTTAAACGCGACTTTTACATTTTCAGCCTTTTCCGGGTTCATGTGATAATGCATTTCTTTGAATGTATCAATCCAAGCTTCACGCATGACAGCCGCTTCGTCCAGTGTCATCTTGATGCCCTGCTCTCTGCAGTTACGCAAAAAAGTATTGACACCAAGCGCACCGGGGAAACCGAAATTCGTGTGGACTATATCATCTACTCATTCCTGAGTAGGAGTGCTTCGGGCTTTTACCCTACTCCCTTACGGGATAGTCTCTGGACCTTCCTATAGCGGGCTGTCTGTCCATCTACAGGCTCGGCTGCTGATTGTTCTACCTTGATAGAATTTTCCAGCAATTCACTTTCTTATTCGACAGGGATCGCTCCCTGAAGGGCCAACTCGGTATTAGCCGCTTTTGCGTTCTGTCTCTGCTCCTTGGTTACATTCGCTTCCAGAAATGCTTTAATCTCATTAACCCATACGGGATCATCTTTGTGTTTCAAATCTGGAGTGATGATTTTATTCATAACTCCGGCGAACCATCTATGCGGATCAAGACCCGCGTTGATGACATCTCTCATTACAGAGAATCCGAATCTGCTGTAACAAGTTTGGGCAAATGCGCATACTGGTCTTCAAACACGAGATGCACATGACTTTTACGCAAATAACCATTACGCCTACAACAGCTAAGAATTGCAGTATGTCCAACACCAAGTTCTTTAGAGGCCTCGACAGAATTTCTAAATACCTTTCCTGTCTCAACACATAAAATCTGGCGATTTCTTACAATTCCCTCAGCGCTCCAGTATGCAAGATAAACGGATTTATCCATATCTGCATATCTGAAATAATAGCCTTTAGTTTGCCTTAGATGCAACGCGCAACATTCGCTAACATCTGAACAATTTAAGCCGTATGCCTTAGCGGCTTCTGAGCAAGACCTGAAGACAGAACCATCATTTTCACAAATCACATCCCTATTTCTGTAGTTTGTGAGACTGGCTTGTTCGTTCATGTCATCTGTTCTCTCTGTACCAACACATTGATTACAGTTATCTGGCACATCTTTGTATTTCAGTGTCCAGAAATGCTCTCGTTCAAACCTTGCTTCCCTTCCATCCACCCATTCTATAATCTCTATAGAAAAGTGCTCCTTTCCAATGGACCTTATCAACTTATTCAGTTTGGTTGGGCGTTGTTGGATTGTTGCATGATGACCTAGACGTTCTGCTGGAGTCTGCGTGGTTGAGCCTACATATACAACATGTGGTTCAGGTATGTCCAAAATAACCTTATAGACATATCCAGGTTTTGTCGTATCTTTCATTTGTACCTCGTTTGGTGGTTGTCTACATTACTGTAGGATTTGACTATATCATCTGGGTTGTTTCCTTCCCAGGAGCACTTCGAGCCACCTTCTCTACTCCCTTACAGGATAGTCGATGAACCTTTTCCGGGTGCCATGCCTTTCGGTTTAGGCTGTCCCTTGATCGGCTGCTGATTGCCCTTATACAGGGGTTCCAGCAATTCACTTTCTTTTACTTGAGCTATGCAATATTGCCACTCAATGAAACTAAAATCCGTTGCACAAAGTATTGCGCCTTCTGGTGCTGTGAAGATATTTTTCAGCGGATACTGCTTATCACGAGATGGCAAATTTTGAAGATTAGGACGAGTACAGCTAGTTCTACCGGTCTTCATCAGATTGGTGAACTTGGCATGTATCTTTCCATCTTCTTTTACATATTCTCGGTTGAGATAAGTGCTCAGATACTTCTCTGCGTGCTTATAAGTCGTATAGCACTCCATAAAAGGATCTTTTACATCAGCATCCTCTAGCCTCCACATGTCTTTCAGTGTAAGCTTATAATCTCCACTCTTCTCGGTCTTTTCGAGTTCAAGTTTAGGATTTCTCTGTAACAATCCCTCGATATGCTCCTGCAAGAAAGTCTTAGGACCTACAGGCTTCTCATCAGACATCCAGTGATCATGATCATCAAGGAACTGACCGGCATATTCAATGGCTTGAGCCAAATGATAGCCTGCTGTCAGCTTGGTTTCCTGCTGTCTTAGCAGGTCCTCGATAATATGACTGAAGAATGCATTGAGGACGATCTCCTTACGTGACTCGAAGAACTTGCCTATCTCAAACTTGTCACACATCTCCGCGAAGAGCGCTTTCTCATTCTTGCGCAGGTTTGGAGGCTTTTCCTGAACGAGCCAATAATGAACGCTGTCCTCAAAGTCATGTACAAACTCGGGATCCGACTCGAAGTTGTACATATACACGAGGGCCATTCTCATGTTGGCTTTGTTCAAGTATAACGGACCTGAAACAAGCTCGCTAGTAATTCCTGTGTCACCTAACTCGGTAACACATCTTGTAACCTCCAGAAACTTGTCAACCTGATCTTTGAGAAAGGCTTTCTGCTCGGCATTATCATCTCCCTGCTTTTTGTAGGGATCTGGAAAACCGAAGTCGAGCAGTCTGAGACGATATTCATCCTTCTGATCCTGAAGCTTTTTCTCGAAAGCCTCATATACTCGCATATCCACAGGAAAGCCATTGTGACTGATATGTGCCAATACAACCATACCTCTTGTATGTGTACATTCGGTTGGCTGTTCAGGCACTTTCTCACCTATGGCCCAGGTACTGATACAGTCCCACGCAAGATATTCTGCCTGCTTCTCGGTGATTGGCGTTCCTCTGCGGAATGTGAGCCTGTGAGATTCAGGATCATCCTTTTCTCCCTTATCAAGCGCTATTCCGCAAAAGATCTTGGACACCTGCTCCAAGCTCCAATGATTCCATGGTATAAAGCCCACCGTTGCTATGTCATACAGCTGGGTTCGTATTTGCATGTCACGAACCCTGCCGCCATCTATAGCATCGAGTAAGGCGCGCTCTTCATCCACATCATTCAGCACATGCTCGTCAAACCCCAGGTTGAAATACCGCTGCTGTATCTCACGCTTACTGAGTTGATTGATAAAGTCAGCAGCATCTTCCCAGTAACTGATATAACACGTACTGCTTTCTGGATCGAACACGCCAAGCACTACAAGCGGAGGAGCAGAGTTCGTTTCAGTGATAAGCTCTGTCTCGGTATCTACACCTACTGCGGAGCCAAGCTGAGGAAATGGATCACCGCGGGTCCACTGTACCACGCTGACCTGTCCGTCATACACATCCTTGATATGCACTTCGGTACTTGTCAGTTGCTTCATACTTTCCTTATGTCTTTGCAACCACACTGGCCATCAAATGCTGCTGAAGGTCGTGTGGCACTTGTTGAAGGATACACTCCCAGATCTGCTGCCTTGTCATCTCGCCTGCATCTTTAGCTGGCAAAATAACCACATGTGCTCCTTTTGGAAACACACCGGCAGCATTCCATGAAGCTACCTGTTTCTTTGCGATAGCGATGGCATCTAATGTCGGTTTAACATCAGTATCGGGCAACCAAATCAAACACTCCAGACTGGACACTATCATGCGACATTGAGCCACTGACGGCGTATGTCCGAATGTGCAGATTCCTGGTCTGCCTATTGATGCAACGTCGAAGATGCCTTCGCACAACACTCCTGTACCTATCTCTCTGGCGATATCCAAATTGAATACCACAGTCCTTTTGCGACAGGCCGGGTGGAAATAATACTTGATTCCATCCTCCTTGAGATAGCAGTCAGGACAACGAGCCTGCACCCCTGCAAGCTTGTGATTTTTCATTATAGGAAACAGCACCCACGGTTTACCGTCGTTCAGATAATTGCCACTTGAGACGGACTTGATAGGACCCCATCCTATCTGCATCCAGTCTACATCTTCCTTACTGATACGCCGATTCTCAAGATAAGCCAGGATGTTTGGATCTGCGTTTGCGTCCAAGGGCTGCCAGTCAGGCACCCATGTGCGCAAGCCTTCCAACGTTAACTCATCCGAGACCTGATAACGAGGTGCTATTTCCTCCTGCTGCGAACTCATATTCACCAAGGGAGTGACAGGCCCTATTGAAGCCATGGCTGCCCCCAGCCTTTGCTCCAATACCATCCTGTTTTCTTCCTTTGACAGACAATCCCGTCTGAAGCAGTGAGCCAACAGCTTGCAGACTCTGAGAGGCATGCCATCTATGACAGGTGACGCATAAGACAGGTAGGAGATATACAGATGCCCTTTGTGGTCTTTGCAGAAAGGGCAGTCGACGCGGTATTCTTCACCGCCATCATCTTGTTTATTCGTTGTCCAGGAACCGTCTCCTCTTGGGTTGACCACCAGAGACGCCTGGATACCTTCATTAACTATTTCTATCTTCGGAAACAGTTTTTCCAATGCCTGATAAAGTGTCGGGTTCAGCATTTGCTCCTCCGCGTGCTTTCAATGGACAGTTCTTTTTACACCTTGAAGGATCTCCCAAACACATCTGTTTGGATTTCCACTCCTTGCCGTCTGCGGTAGAATTGGAAGTCCTGAAGTGTGCATGGCAGATCCTGTTCATGGTAAGATGCTTTCTTAGATCGGATTTGACAAGCTCTCCGCTGTAGACGAGATTTCCGTGCTCGTTCCACAGCTTTCCCTTTGTTGGTGTGAACCTGCCATTAACCTCCGATCCTATTGCCAGCACCATCAGAGGCTCTTCTGACATAGTCTTTCTAAGCTCTGCCACTAGCCCTCTGTTAGGTGTCCAATGGAGCTTAATTGCACCTATCAGTTTCATGAAATTAGCGTTGTTCATTCGATTTCACGTGAAAATTCGGATACTTCGTTCTCTTCCGGTTGCTCGCCTGAGAGCATATCCTCCTTCTGGTTGTAGAAATTGCCGTCCGTGTTCGGGTACCAACCAGGTGCATTGACAAACTTGCACTTATCCCCTATAAGCTGCACTGTGCGACTGATCGTGTTTCCTTTACGGGATTTCACAGCAGACATATACAGAACGTTATGAGGATCTCTGTTAGAGAGCGTAATGCAGATATCGCAGAAATTACACATCGTCTTCATATTGAGCGCACAAGTCTTATCAGGGATATAGATAGGTCTTGCATGCTGCGATTTGGTATCTGTCTGATGGAAGAAGATGATCATGATACCCTCTTCCTTCACCATTTTACGTGCAATATCAATCTCTGCTTGAGCTGCGATCTGGAAACCGAAGGCTGTATCGATGGATTTGCCTGTGGTAGTACCTATGACAGACATCATGGCTCCGACCCAGTCAACAATGATAGTCTTGACTTGTTTTCCTTCCTCTTTCAGCTTTTTGTACTGCTGCCAGATGGAATACATACCTCCATTGTCTTTAGGATCAAAATCTGGGTTGTATGTCAGCTTGGTCATATCCATAACAACGAGCTTATCATCAGCACCTGCAACGGAAGCCCAGAACTTACGCTGGATATCTTCGTCCAGGTTACTGAAGCCCTTGTCACGTATCCTGTCCAGACTCTCGTCTGTTACATTGGCAATGATGCGCTCGGCAATATCGCCTTCTACAGACTGCTCGTAAGTAGCCCATATAGTAGAATTACCCATAAGCGCCTGAGAACATGCATACTGAACTGTAAGGCTGGTTTTACCCTGCCCTGAACCACCCAGTATGAGCCACAGCTCTCCTTCCCGTCCGCCACCTGATGTAATCTCATCGAGCCAGTTGATGCCTGTCGGGATTCTCTTCTGATAGACGGCGAGCTTCTCAATTTCCTTGAACGGATTATAAACCACCTGGCTTCTTGTTGAATTGTCGATAGACAATGAGTCGACGTTCTGCTTTGCCTTATTGACAACAGCCTCAAGACTCATCAGGTCGGCGTTCTTGCTGATGGATGCCATGATCTTGCGACCTGCATCCAGCTGAGCTATCTTCTGGACAGCCTCTACGCCTTCCTCTTCTGTCGGCACATCCCCTGACAGATAACGCTTGAGCAACTCGTCTGTTTTCTCGAACTGCTCTTCTGTTATATACTGATCTGATTGAACAGCTTCAAGAAGATTGGCGGCTACGATGTCTTTACCTACCTCGAATCTTTTCTCTCTGTTGGATGCCAACGTATCAAGATATGCACCCCACATAAGATTCAGATGAGGCCAGATAAGTCGTGGAAACAATTCTGTATTGTTTGCACACAGTTTGAGTGATTTAACTGCAAGTTTCGGATAAGACAGCAAAGCCAGGAAAGCCAGCTCTGCATTATTGAAGATCTGCATTAGCCAGCGCCTCCTTGGTCGCTGTTTGGAACGTTTCAGGCAGTAGGGTTAAGGTGTCCGGATATCGGTCCAGTATCTCTCTTGTTTCTTCCAGGAAACATGCCACCATTTCAGAATGACCAGTTCCTGCAAACAAAACGAAGATAACATAAGGGTAAGACATCCCGGCCAGCCTTTTCATGCAAAGCTCAGGATCCTGAACAACACTGAATACACGATCAGCATATTGGCTGGCGTTGACAAGAAGCACAGGCATATCGTCCTTATACTTCTTTGCCTCCTTGGAGTATCCATCCATCACTGAAGCGTCAGCGAGCCTCCCATGATAGATCCCAGAAAGCCCTACATGCTCCAGCGCATACATGGCGTAACCATAAGCGCTGAGCTTTGTTTTGTTCGTCTGCTCCATTACACTCAGCTGTTGTGCGATGGATTCGATATTGAGCTTTCTTGGAACCGCATGACCAAGCAATTGGTCTAAGATGGCTTTAAGTTGAGCTTCTGATATCATCTATTACCTCCGACGGACTCATTTCTGTCCATTTCTGTTCATCATAAAGCTTCTTCCTAACAATAGCCCGGCGTGAAGCCCACGGACAGAAAGTATCTGCGACATCAATGAGATAACCACAATCTTTATCTTCATCAAGACGAGACAATCTTCCAGGGATCTGGATGCCCATGATCTTAGATGTAGCACCATCAGCCCTAATTAAAATACGTAAATGTGGAAAATTTACCAAATGTGTTCAACCGAGTTCGCTACGCTCGGTCCGGATAATTAATCCAGCTGTATGTTACCATACAAGTTCAGACTATGTCTTCCTTTTCAGGAGAATCCTTTTCCACCCGCTTGAGTGTACTCCCTTTCGGGATAGTCGTTGAACGTTCCTGACAATGTTTCAACATCTTTTCTATATGTGACATTAAAAAGTCATACGAGTAGTCTAATTTTATAGTGTTACACTCCGGACAACATGAAACACTGTTCTCGACAGTATATCCCTGTGTGTTATCGAAGCGATCTACACCATTTTTAATTAGACCTGATGGTCGTTGAATAGGATCAGAACCACAATAATAACAAGGTTGTTTACAAAGATCCATAAAGTTCTCAAAAGTCAACTCGCAAGTATAGTTTCTCATACGAGCATTTCTCTTAAGAACACGGTATTCCCTATGCCACTCAGACAACTGATCTGGAAGCTTTATAAGCGATCCCACATATTTCCTAGCACAAGCACCACACTGTGTTTGCTTAGTTTTTATAAGATCTGCTTCGCTTTTATAACAAATGTTTCCACATTTGCACTGGCACTTCCAAAACCACCGTATTGAACTAGAATGTCTATCTCCGGTTCCCCTTACGAGTTCCAGAACGGTCAAGTCACCAAAACTTTTACCGCTAAGATCAATCCACTTTTTATGGCATGGGCCTTGTTTACAACCTATTGTTGGTTTATCCATCACTTGCTTTACAGTCCCGCATTTTTTACACCGTAGTGTTATAACCACAGCTTTACACGGAACATCACGCCAAACATGCCCTCCAGATCGAGCAACAGATCTGTGTTCTGTCCATCGTGCTATAGAGTCAACAGACACAAGATCGAACTTATCTTTAGGATAAGTTAGGCGTGTGACATCAAAGTCGGCCGGAACGGCCTCGTATAACTTCTCTCTGCTCATGTGTGCTCCTTTTTATACTTAGAGTATAATTTTTATAAAAACGATCTGTTTTCATTAAAGTAACACACGTCAAAACATTGTAGTCTTCGCTGCAAGTTATCCATAATACACATGGACGTTCTTGCAATTAAGATTCTAAGGGCATAACCTTCGTTCACCCTGTCGGAAAACAGTAGTGGAAATAATGAACT
>Ga0310690_10003266_pt1 | contig 24651 bp, 17 predicted proteins | sample AusTroGonzalo_MG_2_FD_207661 | JGI IMG/M metagenome (GOLD analysis project Ga0310690, IMG submission 207661) | Bovine rumen microbial communities from tropical cattle in Woodstock, Queensland, Australia - Gonzalo_04 (v2) (version 2) | ecosystem: Host-associated > Mammals > Digestive system >... | reverse complement strand
GCAAAACGATCTTGAAGATTTTACCGTAGCATTACAAAATGGTTATATTACGGAAGAAAAATTAGAAGATGTAAAGCTAGAAGTTGGTAGATTAAAAGAAAATGTAGACCGTGTAGCATTTATCTTATATCTATTAGAGAAACCAAATAGACCAGAAAAGAAACCAAAATATGATAGAGCTAATAAAGCTCTCCTACACGAACTTGAAAATAGAACGGCCACTGAAGAACAAGTGTTGGCTGAAAATAAGAGCATTCTTGATCACATACGAAAAGAATTAAAAAAATTAACAGAAGAGTAGGTAAGTGATTACCTGCTTCTTTTTTAATGCTAAATTTAATAAATTAATAATTTAATAAATTAATAAATTAATAAAAAAATTGTATAATAATTTGAAAGGTTTTATTTTATAATGGAAATTATCACAGATATTGAAAAGCTAAATAAAGCTTCTGAACCACTCGAATTTTTAACACAAGACGGTGTTGATAAAACCGAGGGTGAAAAAATAATTAAAAAAATTAAAAATTATTTAGAAAACACAAAAACAGAGGTTGCAGTTACTGCTCCTCAATTAGGCATTGAAAAACGTATTTTTGGTATGAGGTTTAAAGATGATATTAAAATCTTTATTAATCCAATTATTACTAAAAAAGCTAAATATGTTATTCAACCTGAAACCTTCTCAAGTTTACCAGGAAAAGAAATCTTAATTAACAGACCTGAAGAAATTACAGTTGTTTATTACACAGATGAATTCAAGTATGAAGAAAATAAATTACTTGGTATTGCTGCTCGTGTATTTGAACAAAGCTGCCAATTATTAGATGGTGTTACTCCAGATATTCTTGGTGTTGTTTCTGATTTAGATGAAGACGGTTCCTTATGGGATGCTACTGAAGAAGAAATGAAACAACTTACTGAATTATACAAACAAATCATTGCAACCAGAACTGCTGCAATGCAAGCTCAAGTAAAAGCTGACCCAGACTTAGAAAAGAAATATAATGAATTAGCTTTTACTGAAAAAGTTATTAATGGCGGTGCTAGTGTTGTTGGTAGAGGCATTTCTCAAAAAGCTCAAGCTAAAGCTGCGCTTTCTATTAAGAGAAGTTCTCAAGCCGCTCATTTAGCTAATAGAGCACAAAGAGTTCACTTTGTTAATCAAAAGAGGAAATAACTATGGCAAGAGAAGACGAGTATATTAGAGATTTTGATACCAGACAAATTATTGGTATTCTAAGACACAAAGACAATGGTGATATTTATGCTATTGAATTCAATAGTAGACAAATCTTAGGCATTTATAGAGCCAGCACAGATGACACAATTGAATTTAATACAAGAAAAGTCGTCACTAAGGGCAATTCTGTAGTTTCATTTATCTACAGTGCCTGGGAAAAAAGAAAACATAAATAGGAGAAATAGTATGGCTGAAAATAAGAAAATGATTAGTTTAGAAATCTCAGATGATTTGAGAAAAGCTCTCAAAACTGAGGCATTTCATAGAGATGTTACTATTTCTGCTTTAATTAGACAACTCTTAGAAGAAAGATTAAATGAGTGCTCAGGAGAAAGAAAATAATTAAATAATTATGGGTAATGTAGATTTAAAAAGTCAAAAAATACTTGTAATTGTTGAATCTCCAAATAAATGTGCTCACATCAAAGAATATCTTAGAAAAGCAGGATATCAGGTAAATGTTATGGCTTCTGTTGGTCATATCATGCACCTAGCAAATGGTGGTTCTTACTGTAATTCAGGGGTTTCACCAGAAAAAGATTTTGAATTAAACTTACAAGTATCGGAAGATAAATATCAAGTAGTTCAAAAATTAAAAGAAGCTGTAAAAACAGCTGATTTAGTTTATCTTATGACTGACCCTGACAGAGAAGGTGAAGTCATTTCTTGGAGTTTGGTTAAATTCTTAAAACTTCCAAAAACTAAATATAGAAGAGCTGTAACACACGAAATTACTCCAAAAGCAGTTGTTAATGCTATTGAAAATCCAATTCCTCTAGGAGACAATTTAGTTGAAGCAGGTCTTGCAAGATCAACAGCAGACAAGATGATTGGTTGGAGATTAAGTCCAATTAGCAAAACTTATGTTGGTGCTAAATCAGTTGGACGTGTTCAATCAGTTGGCTTAAAGCTAGTTGTTGATAGAGAAAAAGAAATTCAAGATTTCGTTCCAGAAACTTATTTCGATATTTATTTAAACTTTGAAAAGAATAAAACTAAATTCAAAGCTAAGTATGTTGGTAATGATAAGGGAGTTGTCGACCATCTTAAATCACAAGCTGAAGTTGATAAAGTATTAAAAGCTTGTAAAGGTAAATATACTATTGATGGTATCTCACAAAAAGTAAAAGAAGAAGCTCCAAAACCTCCATTCTGCACTGCGACTTTCCAACAGGAAGCTGCAAGTAAACTTAACTTAAAAGTTAAAGATGCGATGGCAGTTGCTCAAAAGCTATTTGAAAACGGCTTTATTACTTATATGAGAACTGACGATACAGAATTTGCTCCAGAGTTTATTCCAACACTTCAAAGTTATATTGAAGAAACTTATGGTAAAAAGTCCTGGACAAAACCTCGTGTTGGTAAAAAACAAGAAAATGCCCAGGAAGGTCACGAATGTTTAAGAATTACTGACCCAAGCTTAACTCCAGATAAATATAATAAAGTTGATGCTAACATTCTTAATGGTAAAGTTTATAAACTTATTTGGCAAAGAACTATTGCTGCTGCCTTACCAAATGCAAAGATTTCAGAAACGGGCTATTTAATTGATAACTCAGGTGAGAAATTCTTATTAGTCTCTAATGAAATCACTGATATGGGATATAAAGCAGTTTATACCTACAAGGATGAAGATGCTGAAGAAACAGGTTTAGTTAAAGAAACCTTTAAGAAGGGTGAAGAATTACAGAACTGTAAACTTGATGATGTTAAGAAAGAAACAAAACCAAAACCAAGATTTACAGAAGCTACTTTAATTAAAGAACTTCAAAAGAGAGGTTTAGGTAGACCTTCAACTTACGCTTCAATTGTTGAAACAGTTTTAAGCGAAAGCAGAGGCTACGCTGAATTACAAGACAAAGCTATTGTTCCTACCGAAAGAGGAATTCAATTAGCAGGTTTCTTAGATAGAACCTTCAATAATATTATTAATCTTGATTATACAAGCAATATGGAAAAAGACTTAGACCTTATTGCTTCAGGTAAAAAGAAGAAATTAGACTTCTTAAAAGACTTATATAACACAATTGAAAATACTATTAAAACAAGTGCAGAAATTACGGCTGCGCCTTCTGCAAGCGAAGACAAACTCTGTCCAAATTGCGGTGCTCCAATGGTTCTCAGACGCAGTAGATTTGGAAAGTTGTTCTATGGATGTAGCAAGTATCCAAAATGTAATGGTATTGTGAACATTAACTAAAAGATTTAGTGAAGGTACTGCTTAAGCAAAACTTCACTAAATTTTATTATTTCACTAAATAAATTGCTAAATTAATTGACTTACGCGAAAAATTTTATATAACATATAAAAGAGAAGGAGAAAGACACATGGCAAAATTAACCGCTCAACAAGAACAAACTGCGAATGCTTGGCTTCATGATGTTCTTTTCTGGGGTGGCGTTTTAAAAAATAATAAACGTGCCTGCGCTGTTGCTGACTATCATTACATGTATGGTGGCAATAGCTGGAAAAAGAACCAAGGCTTACCTTACGCTAAAGCTATCTGTGAAGCTATTACAGCTCGTCCTGTTGAAACAAAGAAAATGCAGCTTTATGATGCTGCTTTATTGAAATTAGCCGACTTCCAATTTATTCCAGATTTAACATCTACTTCTGGTTATTCTGGTAGAGTTAGAAAACCTGCTGAAATGCTTGCAAGATATGTTGCCTGGTTCTGCGCTAAACAACAACTTTGGTGGGACACAACATATACAAGTGACTATATGATGGAAGAAATTAAAAACAATACCATTTTAGGAAAAGCTCTTTGGGATGCAGGCTGTTTTACAAATCAAGGTAATCCTACAGGTAAAGCTAGTGCAGGAACTGGAACACGCTCACAATCAAGTGGAACTCCAGGTCAACCTCAAAATCCATTTAAATCAAGAGGTCCATTATCTAATGTTTGTATTGACTTAAAAGGACAACCAAATCAAAAAATTCAACTTAGTGGTGAAGTATTCTATATCTTAGGTGTTGATACTAATGGTAATTTATTATCATCTAAAGATGCTTATTGCGCTTATATTAGACCAGTTGAAGCTGACCCAAGAATTCAACAACAATATGTTGATAATGGAACTAACAAAGTTTTAGTTGGTTCTGCTAAAGGTTATGGCTTCTGCCCATGTGTTTTTGATAATCAAGCTGATGCTGATGCATTCTTAGGAAAAGTTAGAGCTAACACTAAACCTGGTGGTAAAGCTGCCGGTATGGTTGTTGCTAAGAAGAGTGCACAAGGTAATGGCTATTTTAAAGTCGGCACAGTTTATGGTGACTGCTATATTTCTGCTGCTAAGTTAAATGAAGACTTAAATGAGGCTGTTGAAGAAAAAACACCTTATAATTATTTAGATGACCCAATCGTTAAAGAATGTTTAGAAGATTTAGGTCGTAGAATAAGTGATTTCCATAAAGACCGTTAATAATAGGAGAACCAAATTATGAAAATTAAGAAAAAATTAACTGAATCCAAAGAGATTAAAAAATTAGTCGAAGCCGATGGCGATGATGGTGAATTAGAAGCTGAAGGCGGTTTAGACAATGTTGATATTCAATCAGATTCCACTGAAGAAGTTGCTGATGCTATTCAACAAGAAACTGACGGTAAAGTCAGTGATGAAGAAGCTGAACAAATGGCAGATGAACTTAAAGACGTTGCTGATGAAGTTGGAACTGATAAAGTTGCTATTGAAGCAGATACAATTCTTGCTAAGAACAGAATTGTTGCAGTCTTAGACGAAGCTTTACAAGAAGCTAAAGATAATATGGAAAATGGTGAAGGTGACAATAGTAGTAACGTTTGTATTGAAGGTCTTCCAGGTTCTGGTAAAACTTCTATTATTAAAGCTTGGGCAAGAGCTAGAGGAATTCATTTAGTTCGTGTTAACTGTACAGACCCAAAACTTGAAACTGCTGTCAATGGTATGTGGTTAAGAGATGCCAACAACCCAGATAGAATTAAACAAATTAGATCTGACTTATTAGCTGACCTTATTAATCCTGATTATAAAGGCAGATGTGTTTTATTCGTTGACGAATTTAACAGACAAACAAACATGGGTTTTAGACGTGTTTTCTTAAGTTTATTTGCTGATAAAGAAAATGCTGATGGTAGTTTACAATTAGGAGATAACTTATTATTCTCTATTATTGCTATTAACCCATTTGTTCCAAGTTTCCATGACACAGGCGTTACAAGATTAATCGGTGCTGAAAAATCCAGATTCTTACATCATATTAAAGGTTATGACTCTAATGAAGATGATGCCTTAAATTACTTCTTAACAAAACGTACTAAGAAATTATTAGAATTAGGCGTTGCTGTCCCAGACTCTGAAGTTGCTGAAAAGATTGGCAAATCAGGTCCATTAAAAGAACTTACAGATGCTGATATGAAGAAAATTGAAAGACAATTAAAGATCTGTGATATTGCTACCTTCATTATTCAACATGATGACTTTAAGTTTGATGGTAGAAATGAAGAAAAGAGAATTTATGATACAGATCAAGTCGCTTTAAACTCCAGAATGCTTGATGACATGATTGTTGCTTGTGGCGGAGATAAAAATAGAATTCTTAATTATTTAAATTCAAGTAGTAACTTCTTAGATACTACTACAGATATGTTAATCAGAGTTGTTAATGATTATTTCTTAGACCTTCCAGCATTACTCGAAGAAGTCGGTATTAATAAACCAGCTAACAATGGTAATGGTGATAATTCAACCGATGCTGGCACTGCAGATAATACCCAAGCTGATGCTACTAATCCAGATGCAGAAGAAGATGATTTCTTTGTCCAACAAGGTAATACAGGTAAAGTAAGTGCATCCCCATCTGAAGCTGCTGATCGTATTAATAGCGCATTTGATAATTTCTAGTAGAGGAGACTAGCTATTATGGCAAAGAATAAAACCATAGTCGAAGCTAAAGAACTCGAAATAATGACTAAAAGGGAATCAAAGCTCAAAAAAGTTTTGATTAACTTTTTAGCTACTGGAAAGTTAAAAGTTCCTGACGGCAAAGGCGGTGCAACAACCGTCACTTTTGCTGGTCCGCATCCTAAGTATGCAAAAAGACTTGAAGATTTTATTTTAAAAATTGTCTCACGTAAAGATGATCCAGAAATGACTGCTGCTATTAGCTGAGAAGATGCTACTATCTATATCAGTGAAGGTTTCTGTGATAGAAATAATGCTAGTACATTCTCACAAGTTAATGTTTTAATGAGACATGAACTCGCTCACTATTTAATGCAACATGAAATGAGAATGATTCATGAACTTGTTAATAAATATGGTGAAGAAGGCGCTGCTCACTTAATGAGAAGTAAAACTTTACATGAGATTTTAAATATTATTGAAGATATGGAAATCTCTAACAAGAGATATTCTAAAAAAGATAAAGAAACAGTTGAAAAGATGAAACTCTGGGGCCAAGTTATTGGTGGTATCGTTACCGAGAATATCAGAAAGAACTGGCAATCAATGACCCTCATCGATATGTATAAAGAGCTTAATAAAGAAATTGAAGATATTCAAAAGGGTATTTTAGCTTCTTGGACTCGTTATAATGATGATGGTGTTCAAATTGACCCTACAGATGATGATTATATTAAATATAATGTAAAAACAACTTTATACTGCTATACAAATGTTAATGCTAGAACTAATTTCTTAGGAACTCTTCCTAACTTCATTAAGAATAAAGCAGTCTATCACTTCTGGGTTTTTGATAGACCAGATAAACCATGTATTTTACCATTTGAATATTTAGATGATACATGGAAAGAAATCTTAAAAGCTATTTGTGATGAATTCAGTGAAAATGAAGACTATACAAAACAAAATTTAAGAGACTTAATTACTGAAATTGCAAAGTCTTCCCCAATTGAACCATTCTTCATTAATGGCCGCAAAAAGAAAAAGATTGCTGCATTATATAGTCCAGAAGATAAATTAATTGCTACAGATGCTTTAAAAGCTTGTATTCCATTCTTAGAAACTTATAATACTTGGTATAATAAAGTTACTACTGTTTTATCCGACGCTAAATATTCAAAAGAAGATTTAGAAGCTATTTTAGCTGCTATCAACTAAGGAGATTATTTATGAGTAAAAATTTATATAGAATACAATGGTATCTTAAAGAAGCTCTTAGAGTTGGTAATGAAGAAGACGAAAAGAAGTTAAAAAAACGTATTTATAACGGCCGTCGTATTGCAGATGAATGCCGCGCTGCTGCTGATAAAGCTAAAGAAAAAGGCATGGATGCTGAAGCAAAAGAATTAATTGCAACAGCCGAAGAAATCGAAGACTATATTGAAAACTATGACTTCATCGATTTTGATGATGATGGTGATGAGGCCGGAGAAAAAGATAGCCAAGCAAATAATGACGGTGAAGGCAGAGATCCAAACGGCACAGATAAAAATAAAGCCAATAAAGATGGCGATGATGACGATGGTGAAGACGACGAAGGCGACGACGCTGATGAAGAAGGCGACGACGACGGAGATGGTGATGAAAATGATGATGGTTCTGAAAAGAGCTCCAAAAGTAAATCTGCTAAAGGTGATGATGAAGATGATGATTCTGACTCCGATAGTGATGGCGATGGAGATGGCGATGAGGGAGATAGTGATGAGGAAAAAGGCTCATCATCCAGTCAAGATAAAGAAAAGAACCAAGAACATAGTAAACGCGGTGTTGATAGATTAGGAAATGTTGATCAAAGTGGTGACTATGAAGACCAAGATGGAAATCATAGAGATGGCAGTAGTAATGACTCTGGCGAAGATCAACAGTCTAGTCGACAAAATGGACAACAGGGTCAACAAGGTCAAGAACAAAGTCAACAACAACAAAACCAACAAAATGGTAAGGGCGATAGTCAAGAAGACCAAGAAAAGAAAGACCCACAAAAAGGTAAAGGTAAAGGAGACCCTGAACAATCACCAAAAGGTGATAAAGGTGATAAAGATGAGCCAGAAGATGATGACCCAGCATTACGTCAACCTCCAACCCCACCATTTGTTCCAAGAGATAAAAATAAACCAATAAGAATTAATCCAAAGGCATTACCGCCTAAAGAAATAATTAATGACCCATTCGAAGATTATGAAGATTTACCAGTTAATCCTGAAGACCTTCAAAAACTTCTACAACAAATGGGTAATCAACAACCATTGCCTCCAGGATTTGAGCCTCCAACATATAGAGACCCAACAGTCGAAGAAATTGGAAACTACTTAAATCACTTAGAAGGCAAAGCTAAGGATGCTGCCAAAGCCGCTATTAAAGATTTAATTGCGAAAAAAGGTGGCACTACTGAAAGCTTAACTGAAGCTAAAAAGAGAACACTTCGTGATTTAGAGGACCAAGAATGGAACGACCTTTGTAAAAAAGGCTATGACTTAATTAAGAAAGTTGTAGATAAGGATGCTCCAGATATCATTGATGATATTGATGAGAAAAAGAAAAAAGTCCAACAAATCAATAGAGGTTCACTTGGAAGAGAACTTGACGCCGAAAATAAAGGCGAAAAGAAAGATGACCCAGAAGCTGATAATGAAGACGAAATTAAAAAATATGGTAGATTCCGTCCATTACAAGGCTTCGAGTTAGAATTCTACGATGTTATTAAACAAAAAGTAGAAATGGTTGAGCAAGAGTATCAATCATATGATGAAATTAATCCTGAGTATGAATTTGAAATGGGAAGTCCTATTGTCAAAGCAGATTTAGTAAGATTAATTCCAGAAGAAGCAAAACCAATTGTTAGAATTTATGTCGACCAATCCAGTTCTTGGAGCAAAGAACATATTAAGATGGGTAAACACTTCCTATCAACAATTAATGACTTTGTAGAGTCTGGTGAAGTCTACGCTCAAATATTATACTTCGACAATAGAGTCACCCCTGATGAATTTGACCCTCGTTTAGGTCATGGTTCTACAGATGCTTGGCCATATATCATTCAAGATATTATTGATTCAGGTGCTCAATATGTTGTTGTTATGACAGACCATGATATGGACTATGATGCTTATAAAGCCAGTACAACAGTTGAAGGCTGGGTCTGGTGGGTCTGGAAGAGCGAAAACTACGGTGATTATGGTACAGAAATCCCTAAGAGACTCGTAGGCTTACAAGGTAACTCAGAATTCGCGTTGCCTAATAATAGATAAAAGGAGATAAACTAAAATGAAAGTAAAATTAAACGAAAGTAAAGAAGAATTACCAGTTTCATTCTTAACTGACTTCATTAGTAAAGGTTGGGAAGAAGTTGGCTATTTAAAAGCTACTATCGAATCAATCAAGGAAAGTTATAGTGGAACTAAAAAAGTTGAAGAACTTATTCAAGATTTAGTTGATGCTTACTTAGTCTGTATTGGTCAATTAGAACTTCATATTCATAAAGAAAAATATATTGAATATCCAGAAGATAGCGGCTTAGCTGAAAGCAAAGAATTAAAAGAAGCTATTGATATTCATATTGATGGCGATCAAATCGAAGTCAATACTGCTCCAGATACAGTTGTTGCGGTTGATGAAGAAGGCGATAAGATTATGATTAATGATGAAGGTGCTCATGTTGAAGAACCATGCGAAGGTCCAGAATGTGAACCATGTGTCGGTCCTGAATGTGAAGAACCTGTTTGTATTGGTCCAGACTGTGATGTTCCTCCAGTTGTTAATCCAGTTGAACCAATTGAAGTTTCTAGTGATCCATTTGAAGCTCCATTTGAATTCGATGCTCCAGAAGCTGAAGGTGTTAGAACTGACAAGCCAGCTCCAGTTGGTGATACATTTGATTATTTCGTTGATTTCGATGACCCAGTTGGTGAACCGGTTTCTGAAAAAGAACTCTATGGTGAAGGTGAAGATTTAGTCATCAAATCTAGAGAAGATAAAGAAGCTGAAGAAGACGAAAAAGACGCCGAATAATTAAACTTATCTATAAGATAAAAAGAGGCCAAAAATGGTCTCTTTTTAATTTTATTTGCTAAATTATATAGCGTTTAACGTATTGAGCTTATCCTTTCACCAATACGTTATTCGCCTTAAATTAAGAAAAAGGAGCCCAAATATATATGAAGAGATACGAAATGAATGAAAATTGGGAACTTGAGGAAGTAGAAGACCTTAGTAATCTTTTCATTGTTATCTTAAAACACGGTAGTTTTGACTCTGGTTATACAGAAGCTTATAGCACTGATGACTTAGAAATGAGAGCTGCATTTGATGCTTTAACAAAACAATATGAAGATTGCGGTTGTGATGAATTAACAAATATTTACTTAATTAAAGTTCCAAATACTGCTCAAGTTGTTTCTATGGTTGAACCAACTATTTATGGTAAACTTAATGGAAATACAAGTGACCCAACAATGCTTTCATTATTATCTGATGTTTTTAATAGAGCTGACTGTGAACAAGTTGCACATTGGGCTGGTGCAGGTTTAACAGAAGCCAAGAAAAAGAAAAAAGTTTGTTCTTCCTCTTATTGCGGATTTACAGACCCAGCATTAAATATTGCGCATTTCAATAAATGTATGGGAACAGGCGGATTACAAAATCCAAATCCTCCTCATTTAGTTGTTGGCGATACTTTACCAAATGGTCCAGTTTCTGATGCTGGTAGTTCAAGTTCAGATGGAGCAAGTGGAAATTCTAGCGGTGAAGGTGGAGCAGTTAGTGAAAGCTTAAATGAATCAGCAACTGAAAAAGTTGAATTAGAATATAATGACCTATTTATTTGCTACTCTGGTCCACGAGGCACTGCTATAAGATTTAGCAGTGGCTGAGAAATGGGCGATGAAGGCGATATAATAGAGGAAACAATAAACTATTGCTATAAAGTACCAAAAGTTTATGTAGAAGCTGATTTAGAAAACTTGGCAAGTACACTTCCAGAATGCCAAGAAATGTCTGGTGAAGAGCTTGAAATTTATGTTAAAGAAAATTTTGAGAAATTATTTGACCAATTTTATAAAGAACTTTTAGAAACATATAGACAAGAGGCTGCTGAGGAAGCGGCTGAAAAAGCGCGTTATGGAGAATTAACTGAAGGTATGGCGCCTGTTGAAATATCTGATTTAAAATTATTAATTCAAGAAACAGTTGATAAATATAATACAGAAGCTACTTCTAGTCTTTCTCTTGTAGATATTGATGGTAATGACACTATTGAATATTTTCCAGAGTCTGGTGAACCAGGAAAAGATGGACATGTTACAGAACACTTTGCTTTCACAGTTAGTGGTGGCTTAAATGGTTCTGGTGAATGGACTAACTATTTTAATGACTTATCTAAATTAGCTCGTGAATTAAAGAGTTTAACAAAATGGGAACCAGTGGCAGTTGATGTTAATACTGATGTTGCTGATGATGTTTTCTATGTTAAATTCCATTTATTTAATCCAAAAGCTGGTCAAACTGAAAGTTTACATGAAGATTTAATTGTTATTGAACCATTCGAAGCCAAAGAAAAATTAAATGAATTAGTTGCTCAAATCAAAGAACAAGAAAATGATGAAGTTAAGAAATCATTATTAACTTTATTAAATGTATATTTATTCCAAACAGTCGGTCCAGAAAATAGAGAAGACTGTGATCTTACAGAAGATGAGTGGAAAGAAACTTCTGAATTTGCTCAAACAGAAACAGATAAATATTATGAAGAACATCCAGAAGAGCTTCCAGGTACTGAAGAACATGCTGCTAAAGAAGACGATATAGAAGGCGAAGAAGTTGATGAAAGCTTAACTGAAAAATTAGACTATAATACTCAAAAAGCTAAAATGCAAGCGCTTGAAGATGGCACAAGAGGTGCCAATGTTACTTCAATGACTGATGAAAAGCTGGTATTTAATCGTAAAGTTTGTATTGACTGCGGCTTTACTAAAGCAAGAAAAATTATTGAAGATGAGATGGTTAGTAGAGGCTTAATTCAAGCAAGAGTTCAAATTTCTTTAAAATATAATGGCGTTCATATGGACGAAAATGATTTTGATGACCAAGATGCTTGGTTTGTCAAATCTCATCAAACTCACCCAGTAGCAATTATTGATAATATTAAAACTAATGTTAGAGTATTATATGCAAATGCAGGATATGTAAATCAATTACATGCAACAGTCAAGGGACTTATTGCTGCATTTATTTATGCAAGTCTCATAAAAGACCAAAGATTAGTTATTGAACTTAAAAAATATATTACCGAAACTTATACAATTGAGGTAAACGAATTAAAAGCTTTTGTCCAAGAAGTTATTTCTAAGCCAGAAGTTATTGCTAAGCTTACTACAATTTTAAATAATCTTGACTAGAAAAGGAGCTACATATATGGTAGATGAAATTTTAACAGAAGAAATCCTAGATGAAGACCAAGAATTAAATGAAGATGATGTCTATGCTCATAAACTTGGTAAAGGTGTTCCAAGTGACTGGGCTACTTTTGAACTTCCTCAAGAAATTAAATTATTAGCTCAAAAAGATGTTGAAGACTTTGTCAAAGAGCTTAATATTGAAGAAGAATTTAAAGTTGGCTATGTTACACCAATTTATTTCTATGGAGAACTAATGAGAGTCTTTAGCTTAATGAAAGCTACTGAATTAGTTGGTTATACAGGAATTGACTATCGTCAAGCTTATGTTGATGATAAAGTCACTCCAGAAGAAAAAGAAAAAAGACTTGCTATGACTCAAAAACAAATTGAAGCTAATCCAAATGGAGCAGATGGTCACTCTTTAAATCAAAGTGGTGATCAATTCAGCGCTAATTATCGTGATGCTACTAATAAATTAGCTAGAAACTACAAGTCTGATGATAAGAAACATGATATTGTTTATGATGCCAATGGAAATCCAGTTGTAAATGCACAAGGTTATGTTGAAGTTAAAGATAGTGATATGAATAGAATTTTATTCTATCCTAAAATTGGCTCCAAACCAAAAGTTATTTATTATGTAGATTTACGTGATGGTCAAGGATTTACCAAGATTGATAGAAATACTTTAGTCGATGTTTTATATAAAAGAGTTAAAGATGCCGCTGCTCAAAAAGATATTAACTGGATGAACAGTGTTCTTAATGGTCAAGAACCTCTTTCAAAAGCCGATATTAAATTTATTAAGAGCTTAGGTTTTGATAGTATTGAAGATTATCTTAAGGAATATGGCGGTTTAACTATTTCTGAATATAAGAAAGCTGTTTTAATGCAAATAGACCCTCATGATTATAGAAAGACATTCCCATATAGTAAACGTTGGTCATTGGGTCAATTTACTGATAAAGTTAAAAAAGTTATTGAACAAGATAGCGCTACAATTTCTAGTGTATCATTAGATGCTAGTAAAGGTTATGGTAGATTTGAACCAAACAGTGAGGGTGAATTAAATGCTACTCGGGAAGATAAACCTCAAGTTAGAGCTTTATATACTAACCAAATTTATTATTTATCTAAATCAAATAAAAAATTAGGTGCTGAACTTCATGAAGGTCTTGAAAAAGAAGTCAGTTTAGATGAAGCAAAGCGTTATGTTAAACGTTATTATGTCAGACCTCAAAATATTTTCTGCTCAAACAAAGAAGATATTTTACAAGCTTTATTAAGAGTTGGTGATGAAAACTGCTCTATCTATTCATTAAAGAATTTGTCTGACCATGAAGACGTTCAAGAATTAACACCAAATGATATTATCTATTATTATGATGATCACGTTTTATATGATAAGAACCATGTTCAAGTCATGGACTATGACTTATTCGTTAAACACGAAGAAGAACGTAAGAAAGTTGCTAATGTAGATAGTATTTCTGATGCCACCTTTGGTGATATGTATGATGACAGAGTTACCGATGACGACTTAAAAGATAAGGAAGCTGTTGCTAACTTCAAAGCTATTAATAAGCCTTCTGTCAAAGAAGAAGTTGAAAATCCATTTGATTTAACATTTGAATCTTATAATGTTTATGGTGAACTTTTAACAGAAGCTACAGATAAGCACTTTACTTGCTGCATTTGTGGTGAAGAATGCGATGGTTATGGCAATAATCCTGCTCCTTATAGAGAAGAAGGAAAATGCTGTGATGCTTGTAACAGAAAATTTGTTATTCCAGCTAGACTACAAGCTAATTTAGATAACATGGCTGGTGTTGATGAAGAGGAAGAATAATGGCAGATTCTGGTGAGTTACTTATTAGACCACTAACTTCTGATGAAATAGTTGAAATATACGAAGTCTGACAAGATGGTATTAACCATGGAGCAGACTATTGAACATCTAAAAAAGTTATTGACTGGTGTTTATGTGTAACTGGAACTATTCGTCATTTAGTATTATTTTTAGTTTTAGTCACAATTCTAAAACAACCAGATGAAATATTTAATGGAATAGTTAACTTTTTACAAAATAATTGCGGCTTTGAAAAATCAAAAATTAAAAAAGCTGTTGTTGATCAGCTAACAAATCCAAACTTTGTATCTATATTAAATAATATAATCAAGGACTGGGAATCTAATAATCTTCACAATTTAACTACTCAAGAGTTTGATGATTTATTTAAGGACGATGATGATATGAATGAAGCTATTGAAAAACATAATGAATTAAATCAAAAAATCTTTGATGGAATGGAGTTAAGACCAGAAGTTAAAGAAAAAGTTCAAGATATTACAAATACATTTTTAACACTTTTAGCTGAAAATGAAATTACCTTAAAAGTTAGAGATGTTATTTTAACTGGCTCCAATGCAAGTTATAATTATACAAAAGATAGTGATATTGATGTTCATATCTTAGCAAATACAAGAGACTTGGATGATCCTCAAAAATTATACCCAAAGCTCTATGATGCTTATCGTAGAATTTTTGAAAATAAGTTTGATATTAGTTTTTATGGAATCCCAGTTGAAACTTATGTAGAAATTGAAGATAATCCAGTTGTTAGTAATGGTATTTATTCTATTATGTATGACTGCTGGATTAAAAAGCCAACAGAAGGCTATGTTAAAGATGTTGACCAAGAAGCAATTAATAAAGCTGCGGAACCTTGGATTAAGGAAGCAGAAGACTTAATTGAAAATGGTGATGTTGATGCTGTTGATGATTATATTACCCGTCTTTATGAAATGAGACAAAAAGGTATCTATAATACAGAGGGTAGTGAATTCTCTGATGAAAATCTAATCTTCAAAGAGGTCAGAAATGCAGGTTTATTAGACAAGCTAAAAGAATTAAAGAATGAATTAATTAGTAAAGACTTATCTCTTGAAAGCTTAGAAGAAGACTTATCTGAGCCAGAAAGAAGAGACTTTGTCCATAAGATTGTAGAAATTACTCACATTCAACCAGTTGTTCATCCTAATGGCATTTTTGAAGTTAATGATATTAGAAATGAAGAAGTTGACTATCTTGTCTTCAATCTAAAACGTAAAAATTGGGTTGAATATGTCTCTAAAATTCCTGGTAGATTTGACTTCAATCATGTTTCAGGATTTGGCTTACCATCAAGATACTGGACAATTAGAGGCAAGCTCAGATACCATAAAGAAGAACAAGAATTTACAAGATAATTTATAAGAAAAAACTAGAATAAAAGCTCTCAAAAAGAGCTTTTTTCTTTACTTTAGAATAAATTTATTAAATTTATTTGCTAAATTATACGATGATTAATTTCAGTAGAGGCAATAACTATGTATGTTAAATTAACTCCAGAAAAACATAAACAGCTATTAGAAGATACCAGAACTTTACTTGTTTCAAAATCAAGGAGCGCTGGACCATACACTCATGATATCCGCGGTAAAAATAGATTTGAAAGAAAGAGATTTTCTCAAATTGCTAAGACAGTTAAGCAATATAATCAAATCGATATGAACAAATTTTTTAAAGAGGATATGTTGATTGTTCATATTCCAGTTGTAGGTGAAACAGATAACTATACTGTTTCTATTAGAATGGATGGAGTTGTTGCCGAAATTGCCAAGAATATTAAAAATAATAAAAATCAATTAGAATATAGAACTATTATTCAGTCTCTTACTAGAATTTTTAACTCAGCTAATATCTATGTAAAGTGCACCTGTGATGACTATAAGTATAACTTTGCGCACTGGAATATTATTAATAATGTTTCTGTTGATGATACAGCTTCTGACCCAGGTCCAGGAAAAGGCATTAGAAATCCAGATGATAAAAAGGGTAGAGGTTGTAAGCATGTTTTATTAGTCTTAGCAAATGGCGACTGGCTATTAAAAGTTTCAAGTGTTATTAATAATTATATTCATTATGCTGAAGAACATTTACAAAAACCATTCTTAAAAGTTATTTTTCCAAAACTTTATGGTATTCCAGCTGATGAAATGGTTGATAAAGATATTATTGATGATGACAAATATTTAGACTCAACTACTGGCTTGATTGATGCTATTAATGAATATGGCAAAAATAGAGGTAAATATCAACCAGGTAGTAATAAAAATCCTGTTACAGGAACAGGTGGACCTAAGAAGAAAGAAAAACCTGAAGAAACAAAACCAGAAGAACCTGATGAAAAATCAGATGAATCTGAGGAAAAGGAAGAAAAATAAGGAATAATCGTATAATATGTCAGAAATAAAATTACCTGATGGACGTGTTATATCAACTGAAGTTTTAAATAATCTCTCAGACAATGAGAAAGCTTTAGCTATGAAAATCTTACAAGAGTATTCAAAAGAAGGACACTCTGAGATTTTAGATGACTTAAAGTATTCAGACTTTGAGGAAATCCCGGTTGATATTGAAACATTCTTAGATGATGATGACTACTTAGGTCGAGATATCTGAGCCCAAGATGAATATACAGGTGAACGTCGTTGTACCCTCTTCCCATATTGAAGAGAGACACTAAAAAAATTATTCCCAGACAATTTAACCACTAAATATAACACCCTTATATTGACAGGTGCTATCGGTCTTGGCAAAACTGAGGTCGCAACAATTGCAATGTTATATTTAATGTATAGAATGCTTTGTCTAAAAGACCCATATACTTATTATGGATTAATGCCTAATGATAAGATTACATTCTCAATGTTAAACATTACATTAGATGCAGCTCAAGGTGTTGGCTGGGATAAAATACAACAACACTTACAAAATTCTCCTTGGTTTATGGCTCATGGCTCATTAAATGCAAGTAGAACAAATCCTCAATGACAACCTCCAAAAGGCATTGAACTTATCTTCGGTTCTAATAACCGTCACGTCGTTGGTCGTGCGCTATTCTCAAACCTCACTGATGAAGTTAACTTCGGTGTCGGCAACAATGTCGAAAAGAAGAAAGCAGCGCAAAAGAAAATGATTGCCCAAATCGATGCTCGTATGAAATCCCGTTTTGGTAAAGGCACATTCCTTCCAACATTAAATATAATTATTTCTTCTAAGGATACAGAACAAGCATTCTTAGACAGTTATATAAATACTAAAAAACAAAATGAAAGTAAAACTACACTTATCATCGATGAAGCCCAATGGGTTGTTCGTCCTGATAAAGGAACGCCTAATGATCCAGGAGCTTTCTGGGTTGCTATTGGTGGTAAATTCTTAGCTCATGAATTACTTCCAGTCGGAGCAAGTGATGAGCTAGTTGCTTCTATGAGAGCTAAGGGTTATCAAATGCTCAAAGTCCCACCAATTTTTAGAGAAGACTTTGAAGATAACTTAGATCAAGCTTTAATGGATATTGCTGGTTATTCAACATCTAGCGCTACCAAATATATGTCTGGTGTTAGAATTAATCAAGCAAAAACAAAAGATTATCAAAATCCATTTACAAAGGATGTTATTGAAGTTGGTGATAGTCCTGATGACCATCTCCAATACGCAAACTTCTTTGATTTAAGTAGGATTGATCCAAAGGATTTAGGCAGACCGCTATTTATTCACATGGACATGTCCACCGGCGGTCATGGTAAAGGCGACAAAACTGGTATTGCCGGTGTTATTATTACAGGAAAAGAACCATCTGCTGCAGGTGAAGATGATAAAGATAGCTCAAGAGAATTAAGATATAAATTATTATTCTCAGTTTCTATCAAATCACCAAAAGGCTATAATATTAGTTTTGCAAAGAATAAAAACTTTATTAGATGGTTAAGAGATAAAGGATTTGCTATTAAGGGCATTTCATCCGATACCTTCCAATCTGCTGCGGTTATTCAAGAGTTAGCCCAAGAAGGTTTCAAAACAAAGATTATCTCAGTAGATAGAGTTGATTATGAAAGTAAAACCTGTCTACCTTATGCTTATTTAAAATCTGCTATTTATGATCGTAGAATTGTATTGTATGACAAATGCGATTTATTAACAGATGAATTAATTGGTCTTGAGAGAAAAGGTGATGGACACGTTGACCATACTCCTGATGGAATTAACTCAAAAGACCAAGCTGACGCCGTTTGTGGCGCATTATATCTTGCAAGTCAATTTGCTGAAGAATACGCTTATAGCTATGGTGATAACCTTAGTGCTAGCTTAGATGTTAGTATGATAACTGATAATCATAATAAATCTCAAATGATAGTAGATTGGCAAAAAGAATTAGCCCAAATCTATATGGATACTTATCAAGAACTTGATAAGGAAGAAGACTTTGAGACTAAACGTAGAAAGCAAGAAGAACTAGATATTTATCGCAATATTAGCGATGGTATAATAATTATTTAAAAGGAGAGATGTTATGGCTGAAGAAGAAAAGAAAACAACAAGAAAGCCAAGACAAAAAAGCTCCCTGGTAGGTAATCAAGCCAAACCAGTGGTACTGGATGACACAACAAAGTTAGACATTGATACTAATAAAGTATTAGTGGATAACATTATCGAAGCCGGTTTATCTAGCAAGTTAGATATCTCTGCTCTCGAACATTTTACATCAATCTCTAATTCTAGAGATCAAGTCTATCAACTTATTGATACGATGTGCCAAGACTCCTCAGTATCTTCTATTGTTAGAACATATACTGATGATGCTTGTGAAAGAGCTGATAATGGACATATTGTATGATGTGAAGCTGAAGACCCAAAAATTAGTAAGTTCGTTAACTATTTATTAAATGTTATGAACGTAGACAAAAATATTGATAAGTGGGTTTACTGCTTAATCAAATATGGCGATGTCTATTTAAGACTTTATCGTGAATCTGACTACGTTGATAAATTATTTAATAAGAGTAGTATTGACAAAGCTAATGGTAGAACATTAAATGAAGACTTAAATGAAGATGTAAATTTAGTCTTACATAAGGCAAGTGATCCATATTCATATTATGTTGAAATGGTTCCAGACCCATCTACAATGTTCGAATTAACCAAATATGGACAAACATTTGGCTATATTGAAGTTCCAAATGCTCCAAATGAATTTGATACCTCCTCATTTGTTGGTGGAACAACTGGTATGATGAGTAACAGTGGAAGTGCACTTAGCTCATTTAATTTCAAATATAGATCAACAGATGTTAATGTTTATCAAGCCGATGACTTTGTTCACGCAGCATTAGAAGATAATGTTAGTCGTTTCCCAGAAACAGTTGATTTATTCTATGATGAGGAAGAAGATTATACTTCTAAATCTAAAAAGAAATCTGGTGTTCCAAGTTCAAGTGGTGGTACAGGAACAACTTATACTGTTAGACGTGGTAAATCAATGCTTTATGACTCCTATAAAGTTTGGAGAGAAAAAGCATTATTAGAAGCAGCTTGTTTATTAAGCCGTCTTACACGTTCTGGTATTATTAGAATGGTTGCTGTTGAAGTTGGTGATATGCCAAAAGAACAAGTCCAATTAACTTTAAGAAGAGTTAAAGAAATGTTCGAACAAAGAACAGCTTACGCTACTGGCACATCTATGTCAGAGTATAATAACCCAGGTGCAGTTGAAAACTTTGTTTACTTCGCTACTCACAATGGTCAAGGTGCTATTACAGTCACTCCTGTTGGTGGCGACTATGACCCAAAACAATTAACAGACTTAGAGTGGTGGAATAGTAAATATTATTCAGCCTTCGGTATTCCAAAACAATACTTTGGCTGGACAGATGATGCTACAGGTTTTAATGGTGGTTCATCATTAAGTATTATTTCAAGCGTTTACTGCAAGGGTGTTAAAAGAATTCAAAACACAATTATCCAAGCAGTTACAGATATTATTAATCTTATCTTATTAAATAAGGGTTGCAAAGCTTACTTAAATAACTTCATATTAAAGATGCAAGACCCAACATCACAAGAAAAGAAAGATTATCTTGAAAACTTCACAAATAGAGTTAATGCTCTCAGCAATGTTAATAGCTTATTCGCTGACGTTGAAGATAAAGCAAGAAGATTAACTATTGTTAAATCCTTAATTACTACATTAAGTTTAGGTGCTGAAATTGCTTCTACAATTGATGAAGAAATTGCTGATGCGAAAGAAGCTGCTAAGAAAGCTAAAGAACAAGAAGCTGCCGAAGCTGCAGCAGCAGCAGCTGCCGAAGCCGCTGGTGGAGAAGGTGGAGAACTTGACTTAGGTGGTGAAGAAGCGGGTGGTGAAGAACCAGGTCCTGAAGATGCTGATGTTAGTAGCTTAGACTTAGCACCAATGCCAGACAGTGAATTATCTGCCGAAGAAAGCTTCACAAATAATGGTGGTTCAACAACCTTAGTCGAAGGTCCAAATCTTTTAGAAGATGATGACCTTCCAACACCAGAAGAAGTTAATGGAGACATTGACTTTACAGAGAATAAATAATTATAATTTGAAAGGAAACTTATTATGATTACAAAAAATGATTGTCTCTCTATCTTAGCTAAACTAGATGAAAATGGTGTTAAAGGGGTTAATCCTTATGTTAAGAAACTATTAGTTTCTAGAGATATTCCTCTTGAAGTATTAAAGTTTATTTCTGATAATCGCGGACTTGAAGTAAGCAAATTCTATGAAATGCTACGTAAAAGCCATAATAAAAAGAAATCTCCTTTATATACTAATATCTTAAAGGAAGTCTCCGAACCAAAAGATGTCTTAACTACATTATCAAGCCTATTAACGCAAATCCTATTATATAATAATAAATTAGAAAGCCAAACTACCTTCTTAAAAGAAGTTAGAGCGGAGGAGATAACTCGTGTATTAACAAACTATTTTAATACTGGAGTTTACGAAGATTGCCTTAACCTATTAAAGGTAATTAAGTCTGATTTATTAGTCTTAGAATATATTGCAGGTAGACGAGAATTAACTGCTTAAACTACATCTAAAAACTAAATATTAAGCCAAATACTAAAAAGTATTTGGTTTTTTATTACCTATTTCAAATAATTCGCTAAATTAATTGATTAGTTGCGTAAAGTAAAAGTTTGTGCAGCCTAAAAATTAATAATTTATTAATTTATTAATTTAATAACTTTTCATAATTAAAAATAGGCTAAATTATTTAGACAAAACAATGTCTAGCCTAATTAAATTTGAAGGGAAGATAGGAGAGAAACATGGAAAAAACTAAACAAAAAGTTTTAGAAGCATTACAAATGCAACCATTATCCGAAGAAGAAAAAGCATCCCGTCATATTCTTGGCAGACTTTACGGTCCTATTGCTACTAGTTTAGAAAAAACTAGAAATGGTAGAGGCTATAATAAAGAACTTTGGGAAAAAGCACTTGCTGATGATATTTTCAAAGAAAAACTTGCTACAAAGAGTTTATTCTTAGAATTAGGTCATCCAGCTGATAGAGAAGAAACAGACATGAAGTTAGTCTGCGCATGTATCCCAGAAATGCCAAAAATCGTTGATGGAGATCTTTATGCTTATGTAGATATCCTTGATACAGAAAATGGCCGTTTATTAAAGACATTATGTGATTACGGTTTTGTTCCCGGTATTTCTTCAAGAGGTTCTGGCGACATCATGGCAAATGATGAAGTTGACCCAGATACATTCTTCTTAGAAACATGGGACATCGTCCAATTACCTGCAGTTAAAAAAGCTAGATTATCTGTTTGTGAATCATTTGATGGTAAAAAACCATTAAAAACAGTTTTACAAGAAAGTTATAACGCTGCAAGCGATGAAGATAAAAAAGTAATGAAGGAAACATTAGAAAAATTAGATATTACCTTAGACGAAAGTCTTGAGGAATGTAATAAAGCGCCAGTTCAAGAAGCTGCTAAAGATGATGTTCTTCCAAATGGAACACCAAAAGACATTGAAGCAATTCCTGAAATCCCAGATGATTACTTAATTGAAGCATCTGAAGATGAAGCTCCAGTTGAGGAAGAACCTGTTGAAGAAGCTCCAGTAGAAGAAACTCCTGTTGAAGAAGTTCCTGCTGAAGAAGAAGCTGTTGAAGAACCATCTAAAACAGTTGGCGCATTCGTTGATCAGTTCAAAGATTATGATAGTGACTTAGCTCTTGAGTTCAAGCCACTCGTAATTGAAGATAAAGAATATGAAATTTCTGATTTAGGATTTGATAATTCTGAAGAAGGAAAAATAGTTGTCAGTATTAATTATAATCCTGTAGAGGATGATAATAGTGATGAAGAAGCTGTTGAAGAACCTGCAGAAGCTGAAGTAGAAGATGCTGCTGAAGAAGCTGGCGATGCCGGAGATGATGAAGTTATTGAAAGCCTCAAAGAAGCAGTTCGTCAAAAAGACTTACTCGAAAATGAAGTCCGCGATCTTAAAAATCAAAAGACAGTCAGTGATACCGAAGTACAAGGTTTGAAAGAAGAACTCGAAAAATATAAGAGTGGCTTTATTAGAGTTAGTGAGTTAGCTGCTAAATCAGGTAAGCTCGAGAAGGAAGTAAATCAACTTAACGAGCAATTAACCCAAAAAGATACTGAAATTAAAGATTTACAAAGTAAAGTTGAAAAACACACCAGTTTAACTGAAAGTGTAAATGCTAATGAAGCAAAAGTTAAAGCTTTAACAGAACAATTAGCCGCAGTTAATGCAGAAGCTGATAAGAATGAAGAAGATTTAACAAATCAATTAAATGAAAGCAGAAAGTTAGTCAAGGACAGAACAAATCTTGCGAAGACCTATAAAGCTAAATATGATGCAGTCGTTGAAAGATATATTGCAACAAAGGCAAATATGCTTGGCGTTAGACCTCAAGATATTACTAGCAAACTTGCCGAAAGCTATACGCTAGATGATATCGACAATGTTTGCGATGATCTTCTTAATGAAGGTCGCCCAGTCTTCGGATTAGGCTATGGCGCATCAATGAGAATTAATGAGTCAAAAGTCAATAAGAACAATTCTACTAAGAAAGTCATTGACCCAGACAATGGATACGAAATTGATGATGACCTCTTAACCCTTGCTGGTTTAAAATAGGCTGATACCCTACTATCAAATAATTAATATAGGAGAAAATATGAGAACAAATTTACTTGAAACATATTCAAGACAATTAAAAATTGCTGAAGCTTATGTTGCTAATAATTTTGATGGCAAAAAAGTTTCTGCCAATACTCAACTCACCACTGCTGTCTTATTAGACAACACAAACAGATTCTTAACAGAAGCTATGAATACTCAAGCTACTGAAAGAGCTGACTTAGGTGATTGGAAAAAATTCTGCTTAAATTTAACAAATATTGCAGTCCCATCATTAATCGCTAATGATTTAGTTATCGTTCACCCAATGACATCCTTCTCTGGTTCTATTGCTTACTTAGAATACGTCAGCAAAACAGATAAGGGCGGCGTCAAAAAAGGCGACTTATTCAATGGCGTCTTTGGTTTAGGCGAACACAGTGAAGCTAGAACAGCTTTCACATCCCAAGTTATCGTCGAAACAGTTGGTTCCGATGGTAAAGTTTCTTTAAGCCCAATGGCTACAAAGAGATTCAACGATGGCAAAGCTGATGCTAAGATTATCCGTAACGGTGAAGTTAGCTATGCTAACGTCGTCGACGGTGCTATCGAAGGCGTCCAAGCTGGTGACAAAGTTGCTTACTTCTCTGAAGAATTCCAAATGGAACATGTCCCAGCTCAAGACATCCCAACAATTGGTCCAAAAATGAACAGAATCGCTTTAGTCGCTGAACCAAGACGTATTGCTGTCCGTTATGACCAAATCACAGCTTTCCAAGCTAAAACAGACTACGGCTTCAGCTTAGACAAACAAATCGCTGAACAAGCTTGTGGTGAATTAGCTTACGAAATCGACACAGAAATCGTCGAAATGCTCTACAATGGTGCTAAAGACAATGGTGATACACTCACATGGTCCAAAGTCCTTCCTGTTGGCGTTAGCAAATTCGAACACTACAATGGTTTCTTAGAAGTTATCGAAGAAGCAAAAGCTATCATCTATAACAGAACAAAGAAATTCCATCCTAACTACATGGTCATCGCTG
>Ga0310690_10003265_pt1 | contig 24652 bp, 14 predicted proteins | sample AusTroGonzalo_MG_2_FD_207661 | JGI IMG/M metagenome (GOLD analysis project Ga0310690, IMG submission 207661) | Bovine rumen microbial communities from tropical cattle in Woodstock, Queensland, Australia - Gonzalo_04 (v2) (version 2) | ecosystem: Host-associated > Mammals > Digestive system >... | reverse complement strand
GGTGTCACGGTGGGTTTCGGTGCCTCATACGAGGATTTCAGTTCCACTTCCGCCTGCAGTTTCCGTTTCCCGGGAGAAATCTGCGGTACGCCCGTCACGAATTCCTGCACTTTCAGTCCTTCCGGGCCTTCCAGCATCTCGCCGTAGTAAATTCCCAGCGGCAGATTGGTGAAGATTGCTGTTCCGCTCGCGTCGGTTACGCTCTCTGCTTGCGGCTTCATGCCCTTCTCCCGGATCACTTGCCGGATCTGGCTTATGGCCTTTTCCAGCTTCGCGGTTGTATTCGCGCCATAGAGGTCGATGCCGCTGAACGAGTCATCCAGCACCAGGTTGTTGGGCTCGGTTTCCGTCCCGATCCGGTAAATCGCCAGCTTGATCCCCTCGCGTTCAAACAGGCTGTCATCTTTCCCGACCGTAACCGTAAGCTTGCCGGCCGCATCGGACACAGCAATGCCGCTGCTGATGCAGATCGCAAGCAGAAGCGCCAGGCCAACCAGTCTCTTCCAAACCTTTTTCATAGCCATGCTCCTTATCTATGGTCCTTCATTGTCCGTTTCCGGAGAATCAGCAAGCATCCCGCCAGTAGTGTCAGCATCAGTCCCAGCACCGTGTAAAGCGCAGTTCCGCTTCCGCCGGTAGCAGGCAGTTCCACACCGGGGGTGTTGCCGACAGTAAATTCCTTGGTGGCAGTATTATATGCAATCAGATTGGGTTCGTTCTCATCGGTTACGATTGTTGTTCCATCTGTCGTCCATGTAACCGCACCGTCAGTAATGGTAAAGAAGATGTTGATGTTAGTATTATTATATCCGTCGGGAGCTCTTGTTTCAACAATCTTGTATTTTCCATCCAGCAGACCTGTAAAGCTTAGTTTGCCGAGATCCTCTCCGGTGTTGCCGGTTGTCTGTTTACTGCTAGCATACTCCTTTGCAGAATCTGTTGCCGGTTGTTTGTTCACAAAATCATACGGGGCATAATTGTTCGTTCCATCATCCTTCAGGATCTGGAATACGGCCCCTGAAAGTTTTGTGTTACTGTTATTTGAGTCAACCTTCAGGATTTTGATATTCACATCCGTATCACGGTTATAGATGGTAATGATTCCGCTGTTTGCTGCTGCTTCAGACCCGGTAGACGTTTCGTTTCCCGTCCCCAGTTGATAGGAAACGCGAGTTGTACTGCCCTGAGCAACGCTCTCCACCGCATAATAGTTTATCTGAGAATAAGACACCGTGCTGTCATTAATCGTCAGTTCATACTGCGGCAAGTTGGATATAGTAACAGTTTGCCAGCCGCATGGATCCGTTGTCACGTATTTAATCTTGTTTGCTTCCGGCGTGCCTTTATCGGCTTCAAGTGTGTAAGTGCTCAGATCCAGCGCGACAGCCGCGGTCGTCATAAAGAAGCTGTAGGTAATCTCTGTGTCCGTGCTAAAGGACTTATTCTCACCGTTCAGCGTCCACACCTTCGTAAGCTGAATTGAAGTCGTCTTCGGTGTATTTACGATAGTCACAGCGCCGTCCGCATCCGGAATTCCAATATAATCCGAAGGAGTCGTGGTGAATGCGCTCTTCCAGTTGTCCGGATCAATAGTGATCGCATCACCGCTGTCCGGCACATAGCGCATCCCGGTTTCCACAACCGTATATGCGATTTTCCGTCCTGCGTCCGTATAAACCGGCAGATTGTACCAGGTGTGCCCGGTTGTACTTTCACTGGAAGTCAGCCAATGTACCGCCCCCTGCGAAACAGGTGTCTGACCTTCTCCGGATGGTGTATAGTCCGGCAGATTCTGCGCTGTTGCGCCTCCTGCCTGCAGCGTCATACCAACCTGTATGTGACTGTCCGGCCAGCCCGAACTGTCCCATGTCTTATTAACGTTAATCTGAGTAGTTGGCAATGTGTTGTCAATATTGGCGGTTCCGGCATTGCCAGTAAAAACAACTGTCTCCGTCGGATTCTGTGCCGGTTTGACATCCGTCCCGGATCCAACATCTGTCATGATTTTCGCATCTGTTTCAACGACCCGGTATTGAATCAGCACTGTGGTGTCCACGTCATTTTCAGAATCATGCACAGTTGTATACTTCAGCAGATTGGTCCAGTTGACTGTCCATGCCGCACTATTAGCAGTGGTGACAGTCATTGTTCTCTGGTAATCAGCCACATTCGCATCATTCAGCGCGGGCGTCCAGGTTGTGCCGCCGTCCGTGCTGCTCTGGAGCGTAAACGTCACGGTAGCGTTTGTCATGGTAGTATTAATATCTGTTCCCGCTGCACTCTTCCATGTCTTGGTAGCTGTAATATTAACAAGTTCGCGGTTGTTCGTAAAGGCCACCTTTGCCTTCGCGATATCTTCAATGGACTCTTCCGTATTCTTTCCTGCAGTAACCGTCACAGTGACCGATTTGCTCGAAACATCTCCATTGTTTTTCCCGCCCGAGATGGACGCAAGCGTAAGATTGCCGGAATCCGTTTCGGTTATGGTGTAATCGCCGGGCTTCAGGTCCGGAATGAAGACGCTCCAGGTGGCGTGTGTCGCGGCGGCAATCTGTTCAGCGGTAAAGGTTACAGGCAGATCTCTGTCAATCTTATAGCTTTTTACCTTGCCGTTTTCAAAGGTAATCTCAAGCGTATGACTCTCGTCCTTGGCAAAGTTATTTGCATTGTCAACGCCTACAATGCTGAACTTGAAAGTACCGTTGGTCAGGATGGCGTCGGAAGTGTCCGGCACAGGCACGGCGCCATTTACCGTAATATTTTTGGTAATCTTCAGTCCTCCGTAATTGGGCTCGTTGCCGATGGTAATTTCACCGTTCCGGCTGACCATGATAAAGCTGTCATTGCGGTGGGTATGCCATTTGTCAGGCCGTTTCGTCACATCCTTTTCAATGCATGTCACATTGCCGTTCAGAACCTTGATGTAAATACAGCCATCACCGGTTATAACATAGTTTTCGTTGGGAGCTGCGGTTTCCTGAATCTCATAGTAGCCGTTGGGAAGATCATGGAAGTCAACAACTCCGTTTTCATCGGAAACAAGCTCAGTGGTACCCGAAGGATATCTGGGATAAACCCAGCTCATATAGACAACGCCTTTTTGCGCGGGATTAATTTTACTGATGATAAACTTAGCGCCCTGTAATTTAATCTCGTGGTTTGTCTGATCCACCTTGATGACCTTGACATCGGTGGAAATCTTCCGGTTGTAGGCAGTCAATGTCCATACGCCGGTTGTATCAATTCCAACACCATTCGTATTGCTGTTTGAATATGAAACCGCATAGTCATCAAGAGTATCTTCCTCAGTAATTACATAGTGGCAGGTTCTGCCCATATAAGTGGCCGGAAGTGTTGTGCTCGATTCTGTCAGTAGGCCAACTCCACTAATGGCCAGTTCCTGGAACCATTTGCCCTCATTCGGCAGGGTAATCGTCTTTTCTCCTCCGGTCAGTGTATATCCGGACCCCTGATTGGTTATACTTTGATAATTTATATCATTGATATATCCACCATTGCCACTACCTTCATCACCGTAACCGTACGATCTCCAGTTGTAATTGTCGGCAATTACATCAATCGATACATCATTGCCTGTTCCATCATCCCAGATTGTCAGCAACATTGTGCTGTTATCATCAGATGTTGTGACAAAAGCATAATCAACAGGGTTTCCAGATTGATCTTGTAGAATTATATTTCCAGATCCAAGGTGTGTCCATTCATTCCAATGCCACTCAATAGTTGCTGTTCCTCTAACATTTGACTTTGGTCTGGTAGCTACAAAAGTTTTCATTTTCTCATAGTTATTCGGTAAATCATCGCTGGCATTTTGTTTTGTCCCGTCCCCCTTTACATAGAAGTTAACAGTAACATTGTGCGGTTCACCTTCATTCATTACCATCTGCTTTATTTTTAAAGTAACAGAAGCTGAAGCTGGCGCGCTCATTACATTACCATGAGCATCTTCCCATCTTTTAATGATCTGCAGTTTTCCGGGTTCAGGCTCAGGGGTGTTTGTTACTGTATAAGTATATGTCGCTGCTATGAAAGAAATATCGTCAAAACTCGAATCTGTCGTATCTGTTACTACTTTGTTTACTACATTAAACGTAATATTGCTGTTAGTCGTTTTATATTGAATCGGAGAATCCGGTGCGCTCTCTTCTGAAATAGTATAAGTGCCATCCGATAAACCTTTTCCATCAGATCCGTTCAGCACATAAGTACCGTCAGATGAATTAATCGTAAAGTTGACGTTGTTATAATCAGGTCCATTTATCTTGAATGTCACACCGGTAAGCGGATGTCCGTCCTCATCAATTTTACGGATGATAACATTGGGTTTTTCATCCGCGATGGTGTTCGTTACCTGCAATGTCGTTTCGCCGGTTGATGTAAGAACATAATCGCCCGGAGCCAGTTCAATGGTTTTCTGGACAATTGTGGTACCGGATTCTTCTTCCACATTGCGGATATAATACAGATACTGATAACCGTTTTCATCCACAGCGGGCAGATCGGTAAAGACATCTTCCCAGACTCCGTTACCCAGCGTCAGCCATTCGCTGAAGCTGCTGTCATCCACAAATTTCATTCCGGGAACTGTGGATTCCGGGATTTTCCCTGTTGAGGAAGCGGTTCCGCCTTCCGATCCGGAAGCAGATGTTTCTCCGGAATTGGTTGTTTGCTGCGTCGGATCGCTCGCATTTGCGGATGCAGGTGGAGCAACGTTCGTAGAATCATTATTTTTCAGCGTTATTGATTTGATGCGGAAATCGTCATGACCCCAGTTGTGCTGGAACGTTAGGGTGGTATTCTCGTTAGGTATGATGTATTCCCAGTTCTGTTCCACATAGGTCCACTCATTGCTGTCTTGGGTCGGTGAAGTATATGTTCCTCCATTAAGCGTTACCCAGAAACCAGCACTTTCAAACTTCTGGGAAGGTCTGAAAATCGTGAATACCACCGTCGCTCCGGCTGGGAACGTATAAGTTTTACCAAGTGCATCATTCCAGGCTTCATCATAATTGTGCACAGTCAAATCTACCGTTTGCAGGATACTGCTTGTCAATGTAGTATCGATTGTGGCCGTTGTGTTTTTTCCGGCTGCGATAGTAACGTTCAGCGCTGTGGGATTTGTGCTTGCAAGATATCCGTTCACATTTTCGATTACTTCAAGCGTATAATTTCCCGCAGGCAGATTGGTCAGGATCTGCGTCTCATTTGTTTTGTCATAGGAGAAAGTGCGTACCTGCTTTTTTCCCTGCCACAATTTGTATGTGGCATAATATGTACCGGTCTGATTTGTTTCCCAGCCATCAACATTATGCGTGATGGTCAGCGTGCCTGTAATCGGGTTTTCTGTATCCACAACCATCTTATAGCGACCCAGTTCCACATCCACAACCGCTTCATCCGGGCCCTGAGCAGAAGTACCGTTCTCATGTTTCCATACTTTGCGTACAGGCACATCGATAGGTTCCGCTTCATAAATATTGTAGACATAGAATTCCACGAAACCGTTATAACGGTCAATATCGTTAACATCCTTATAACTGCCCAGCACTTCGGGATGACTGCGGAAAGGCTCTGTCGTCTGTCCCTCATCTGCTATGGTGTATTCTTTGCTGACATGTACCGCGTCTTCAATACCGTTATCCCGCCATACATATTCCGTTTCAATTCGGGTTCCCTTATATATCCACTGTTTTCCGTCGCCGTCTTCAATGACCTTGGGCAGATTCTTATCGCTGCTGTCCTCCTCGATGTATACCATGCCGGCATTCACATCGTAATCATAGACAGATCCGAATCCGCCTGTGCTTACCGTTGTTTTCTTGTCATGGATCAGGGTATACCCGTCATAACTTACTGCTCCGTTTTCATACTTGTTTACATCTTTATCGGCAAGTGCGTTTACAGTAGCCTCCGACGGATTCCCCATACGGTACACATGGAACACATTGTTGATACTCTGTTTCGGAGAGATGACATTTCCGGAGGTATCAACAATATATTTTGTAATTTCAACTGCGAGAATGCCGTACTTTTTCTTGTCAACTGTTCCTAGCTTAAAGTCCATACCGGAACCATCGTCAGCGCCCGGATTATTGTCTCCGACCATGACCAAAGCGCCTCGCATCCAGTTGCGTCTGTTTGTTCCATTATACTGGTTATTTTCAAATCCATAAGAAAGGGGCGGGCATTCATTTCTCAGATCCCAGTAATTGAATGAGTTTCCAAGCGTTACCGTGGTAACACCCTTCATCACGCCATCCTGATCATCATTCTGGGGATCATCCAATGCTGCATTTTCAGCAGTTTCATACAGTTTATAATCGCCATACTTTAAAACAAATTCAACTTCTTTTGTGGTGGAAACACTATAGTAGATTGGATGTTTCAGCCTTTGCGCATTAATACTGTCTATTTGTTGCCTATTGCTGTCGTCTCCGTTATCGTATCCCCAAAGGCGATTTTTATGATCTCCATCATCGAAAGTAGTAGTCTCATTGTTATTATCCGTAAATCCATCAATCCAATAATGATTAACACCATTTGTATCGGTCCAATATTGTACATCCGGTAAATCTGCCACTTTGAATGAACCTTCAATACGCGTCTGGTTAGAACTTATATCATTCTGAGCATTACCGGAAAAACCGGATACATAGAAGGCATTATCCATAGTATGATGCGTTCCGTTGCTGTCAATGGTATAGGCAGAGATGTTTGCCCTCATAACATCTTCTTTATCAATCTTAATATCCTTAGACATTTCAACCGTCACAGGATTCTGCTTGGAAACAACCAGTGTCTGAACTGTACCGGAACCATCCTTGTAATAGTAAGTTCCGTAAGCCAAAGGCGCTTCGATTTCCACGTGGCCATCAATGGAAATATCAATATGGTTTACAGTATGATGCCTACTTGAGTAAGACATCGCAGTTTCCTGCTTGATCTGTACAAAATAAATTTCAGCGGCTTCATCAGCAGAGCATTGTCCTGTAATCGTCAGTTTTCCGTTTGTATCTTTTATTCCGATATAGTTTTCCGGATGATCCTTGCTGCTGATCTTGTTCCCGGTATAATTGATTTTCGTCTGATCCATGAAAGGACGTGCAGTGATTTCCCAATCGCCAGTGATTCCTGTACCTTGATAATTATCTGGTCTGTATCCTTCCCCACGTTTAAGAGAAGTCACGTCCGACTTTTCTTCATCCTTATAGCCGTTTTCTTCATCAGGTTCCAGATAGCGGTATAAGTAATCAGATGCCAGATTCTGCCAAGTAAAACCTATCTCTTTATGATGATGATACAGGTTTTCTCCATTGTAATACCAAAGCATAGGATCATCAATCTTGTACTGACCCGCAACTTCATCAGGATCATCCACCGGCATCAGCGTTCCATCGTTGTGAATAACATAATAACTGCCTTCATACTTTACAAGAAGAATATATTGATGATTTTGTTGTAAAGTGAGTTCCGTAAAGTCAATGGTCAATTTGCATGAATCATTGGGTGCAAGCGTGGATCCTTCACCTTCATGCAAACCCAGGAAACCAGAATCGGCTTCATAAAGATAATATGTATGATAACTTCCGTTAGCTGCTCTTGAAACAGCGGAAAAATAATACTTGCCGTCCCCGTCTTTTGTTACCGTAAATGCCTGCGGTTCATCGCCAAGCTCTCCATGAGCATAATCACCGGAATGGCGATTTAACCGCAAATATTGTTTCCTGGACTCTGCAATCGTTGAAATATAATACTTTCCTTCTTCGCTGGCAGATTCGAATTGCCATACAGCAGCATCGTTTACGTTAGTTGTTTTGTAAAATCTTTTTGTGTTTTCATATGAACTATTGGTCATATAGTTATTGGTATAACCCTGAATCCGGAATGTCCTGCCATCCAGATCAGTAACTTCAGTAGAAGCATTCGCAGGCACCGTAATTACGCCATACACTGAGAAAGAATCCGTTTCAAACTGGATATTGGAATCTTCCCCAGCCTCCGCGTCCAGCACAACTGTCTCTTCTTCCGCGAAGTGGACAACCTTCAGTTCATCTGATTCCACTTCCGGAACATCGTCTAAAGCAATGCTGACGGAAACGTTGGCCTGGGGCTCAACTTTTCCATCAGCAGTCTGTATTTCAATGTCAAAGAAACGGGCATAGGATGCGATCTCGCCGCCGGCTGCCTGTAGGGCTTCCTGAAGCAGGGCTTCGTAGCGCTCGTCTTCCGGCAGAATTTCATTAACGACCAGGTCCGCGTTCACGGGGATCTCGGAATCCTGCTGATAGGTAACGTCGATTTTGTAGGTGTTGCCGTCCGCGGTGATCACGTTTTTCGTGATCTTCGCGGTCTGCACAAAACCGTATACGGAGAAGCTGTCGGATGAAAAGGCCACGGTATCCACCGCGGTGTCATCGTGCACAGCCGCTTCCACCGATTGGGTATCGGAAGAGATCACCTGTGCGCCTTCCTCGGCAAAGTGGATGGCCTGCAGGTCGTTATCCTCCGCGACGGAAATCGCATCGGCAAAAGTGATCTGGACATCGATCGGTGCCAGGGGCTCAATCTCAACTCCGTTGTAAACGAAGGTAATGTCAAAGAAGCGGGCAAATTCCGCGACTTCGTCCCAGTTCTCATTCAGGACTTCTTCCGTCTGGCCGCTGTACAGCCGGTATTCTTCCGTGCCGGGCAGAATCTCCCGGACGTGGAGCTCGGTTCCCTGCAGGAAACCGGCATCCTCGCCGAAGTTTACGGTTACGGTAAAGTCTTTGCCATAGAAGACCAGCGGGCTTTCCTGGAAGAGAATCTCTTCCTGTGTCTCTTCTGTGGGTTCTTCCTGGTTTTCACCCGCAAGCTCTTCTGCGGACTCTTCGCCTTCCGCAGGAGTCTCCGCGTTTTCTTCGCCTGTGATCTCTTCTGGCTCTTCGTTATTCTCTTCTTCAGCGGGTTCCTGCGCCGGTTCTTGCTGGTTTTCGTCCGCTGGTTCTTCCGCTGGTTCTTCGTTATTCTCTTCTTCAGCGGGTTCCTGTACCTGTTCTTCCTCGTTCTCGCCTGCAGGTTCTTCCGTGGGTTCTTCGCTGTTTTCTTCCTCTGCGGGCTCCTGCGCCGGTTCTTCCTGATTCTCTCCTGCAGGTTCTTCCGCGGGTTCTTCGTTATTCTCTTCTTCAGCGGATTCCTGCGCCGGTTCTTCCTGATTCTCATCCGCAGGCTCATCCGCGGGTTCTTCGCTGTTCTCTTCCTCTGTGGGTTCCTGCGCCGGTTCCTCCTGGTTCTCGCCGGCAGGTTCTTCCGCGGGCTCTTCGTTATTCTCTTCTTCAGCAGGTTCCTGTGCCGGTTCTTCCTGCTCTTCCTGGTTTTCTCCTGTGGGTTCTTCTGTCAGTTCTTCGGCTTCGATGGGAGTCTCGGTGTTTTCTTCGTCCTGAGAGTTTGCGGGTTCTTCGTTGTTTTCTTCTTCTGTGGATTCCTGTGTCGGTTCTTCCTGTTTTTCTCCTGCAGGTTCTTCCTGCTGTTCTTTCTGGGTATCGTCCTTCGGTTCTTCTGTCTTCTCTTCTTCAGATGTCAGTTCTTCCACTTCGAGGGTGGGGGCTTCGGTTTTTTCTTCTGTTTCTTTTGTTTCTTCGGCTTCTTCTGTTTTTTCTGTTTCTGCTGTTTCTGTTGTGTTTTCTGTCTCTTCAACCTCTTTAGTTTCTTCTTCGGTGGGGGCTGCGGTCAGTTTCTGCCAGGCGGAGCCGGTCATGACCTTCAGGGTGAATTTGATCGGGGTTGCGCTCTTGATACGGATCAGGCGGCTGCCGTCCGCTTCGATGTGGGCGCTTTTCAGGATGTAATGGTTGCCAGTTTCATCTGCCAATGCCGGGATTTCGTTTTCTTCCGTGTCGGTAAACTTCTTTCGGCTCTCGTTTTCCTCTGTGCTGATGAGTGCTGCCGCGTCCGCGTCCGTGGTCAGAAGGAAAAACAAGTCGATGTCCCGTTCGGATTCGATCCGGATCACGTGTTCCTTCCGGGCTTCTTCTTTCTCAGTCAAGGTCCAGGAGGTCTTATCCAAGGTCTGTGGGATTTTAATTACATAATGAGCCCATACATTCTTGGGGATGGTTACATCTTCAATTTCAAGTTCTTCCGTCTCAAGCGTTTCCTGCGCGTTTTCAGGCGCAGAAACCACCTGATCCGTCGGGGTGGCCAGGGGGGGCAAATTCCCTTCTGTATAAGCACGGAAAGGGATGCCCGTCAGCAAAAGGCTGACCGCGCATGCAATGGAAATCACCTTCCGTAATCTCGTGTTCATCTACCATTCCTCCATCTGGATCTGGGTCTCTATCTTCAAGAGGGCAATATTGTCCTCATCTATATGATACGCAGAAATGGTTACATATGGCATACACAGAGGCAGCAAAACCTGACATTTTTCCAAAAAAAGGTTAAATATTTTTGGATTGGCTGTGCATATTTTTTTGAACTTTCTGATTCGGCTTGTGGAAAACTTTTTTGTATTCATATAAAAAAGCCCATCCTTTGGGGACGAGCTTTGGGATATCTTTTTATTGCTGCGTGCCGCCTTTGGCTGCAGGAGTCTGGAGTTCCGGATCGCTCCCGGCATCCTCCTCCACCTTCAGCACCGGTACGGAACCGGCGGATGCGGCGTAGGCGCTGTGGAAAGTGGTGGCCGCAGGATTGCTCTGCATCGGCACATCCGCCGCGTGGGACTGCAGGTCCTTCAGCAATTCTTCATTGCTGGGGCCGGCTGCCTGCGCCTTTTCCGCAATCTGCTCCGCAGCCTTCTGCGCTTCCGCGGGTGTGGCCGCCGCTTTCTGTTCCCTGGCCTTATTGATCTCGGTCTGGATGGACTTCGCCGCGGCCTGGGCGCCGCTCTTCACGTTCTGCGCCATCTTGCGGAGCCGCTCCTCCAGTTCCTTATCATCCATGTCCTCGCTCTCAAAGCGGATCGAATAACCCATGATCAGGGCGGCGACAACGCCGACAATCGTCATGTGCGGTGCAAAAAGCAGGCAGGCCAGGCCGAACAGGCTCGAAACGTTCACGATCGGCTTGTCCTGTTTGTTCACCTTTACCCGGAAATGGTACATCTTCTGGAAGAAATTCTTTGCCTTTTCCCCGAAGTTGCTTCCATTGTTTCCATTATTATTCTCCATCTCTGTATCCTCCTCTTCCTTTCCTTTGAAAGCACAAGTTAAGGATACACCCACGCAGCCAAAAACAAAAGGACGGAACCGGAAAAATACACGTGGTTATTCCTCCGGTTCCGCCCTTTACCGCCGCTTTGCGGGGTTTTTCATTACTTCTTCTTCAGCTCCAGGTAGAAGTCCAGGTACTGCTTCGCACTCTGCTCCCAGGAAACGTCCTTTTCCATGTTCCGCTTCACCATCGCGTCCCAGCGCTGCCGGTCGGTGAAGAACAGCGTTTTCGCCTCGTTCACGGCCTCCAGCAGCAGGTCCGGCATGTAGCGGTCAAAGGTGAAGCCGTTGCCTTCGTTGGTCTCCGCGTCGTAGGGCAGCACGGTGTCCTTCAGGCCGCCGGTCTCCCGCACCACCGGCACCGTGCCGTAGCGCATGGCGATCAGCTGGGTCAGGCCGCAGGGCTCGAACAGGCTCGGCACCAGGAAGGCGTCCGTGCCGGCGTAGATCCGGTGGGCCAGGCCTTCGTTGTAGGAAATGTAGGCGCACACGTCGCCCTTGTATTTCTGCTCGTAGTAGCGGAAGGCGTTCTCATACCGCGGATCGCCGGTGCCCAGCACCACAACCTGGGTGTTCCCGTCCATGAGCTGCGGGAAGATTGCGTCCACCAGGTCCAGGCCCTTCTGGTCCGTCAGGCGGGAAACAAGGCCGAACACCATCTTGCCGCAGCCGGTTTCGAGGCCCAGCTGCTCCCGCAGCGCTTCCTTGTTCTCCCATTTCTTTTCCAGCACGTTGGTCACATCGTAGGGCGCGGCCAGCAGCTTGTCCTTTGAACTGTCCCAGATCTCCGTATCAATACCGTTCACGATGCCGCGCATCCGGTCCGCATGATACCGCAGGTGGGAATCCAGGTGCTCGCCGAACTCCGGCGTCTGGATTTCCTTCGCGTAGGTGGCGCTGACAGTGGTAATGGCGTCGGCGTAGGCCAGGCCGCCCTTGAACATGTTCGCTTCTTCCTCGTTCTGCTTGAGGATCGGATAGTTGAACAGCCCGTCCGGCAGGCCGGACCAGTACTTCAGGTGGTCGATGCTGCAGATGCCCTGGAACCGCAGGTTGTGGATCGTCAGCATGCTCTTTGCTTTCTTCAGCGGGCAGTTCCAGAACTTGGTGCGCAGGTACAGCGGTACCAGGGCCGCCTGCCAGTCGTGGCAGTGGATCACGTCCGGATACCACTTCAGGTAGTTCAGGATCGCCAACGCGGCCTTGGAGAAGAAGCAGTACTTCGGAATATCCTCCCACAGATTCGTGTAGGGATTGCCCCAGTCAAAGTAATCCCGGTTGTCCACAAAGTCGTAGATCACGCCGTCCATTTCCAGTTCCATGATGCCGACGTAGAAGGTCCGGCCTTCCATCGTTACGTCCATCATGAAGGAGGCGATGTACTTCATCTTTTCCCTGTATTTATCCGCAATGCAGGCGTACAGCGGCAGGATCACGCGGACCTCGCAGCCCTCCCGCAGCAGGGCGCGGGGCAGCGCGTACATCACGTCCCCCAGTCCGCCGGTTTTTACAAAAGGATAACATTCCGACCCGACAAACGCGACCTTGCAAACCGACTTTTTCTTTGTCATACCGATTCCTCCCGTATCCTGATGAAAAATTTATTCCGTTGTAGAGTGAACGAACAATTGTATCGGGTTTATTCTACCACATCCGCGGGATCATTTCCAACTATTTCTTTTTTGTCCGGCTGGGGAGCGGAATAATGCACCAGGGCATAAGCAAAATGCTTCTCAAACCTCCGGATTGCCTCCCGGGAGATCTTCTTCATCGGAAAGAGCACGTCATAGGCGTGGAACCAGTCCGGATACACGTCCAGGAACGCTTCCACCCCGGCCTCCTGCAGGTTCTGCACATAATCCACGGTTTCCCGGTAAAAGGGCTCGATATCCCCGACGTACGTATAGCAGGGGGGAAGATGCTGAAAATCCTTCTGCCGCGCCGGGGCCGCGTAGGGGGAAACCAAGTCCGTTCCATATGCTTCCCGCAGATAGCGCTTCCAGGCCTTGTGGTTCCGGGCCGTGTTCCAGTTCGGGGCATGGTTGTCCCGGGACGATTCCGTGTCCCGATCGTCCAGCATCGGGTACAGCGGCATCTGGTAGGCGATATTCACTTCTCCCCGGTCCCGGGCCAGCATGCACAGGGCGGCTGTCAGTCCGCCGCCGGCGCTCTCCCCGCCGACCATGATCTGGTCCTCCCGAATATTCAGCTCCTTCGCGTGATCCCGCATATAAAGCAGCGCCGTATAGCAGTCCTGCAGGCCTGCCGGGTAGGGACACTTCCGGCTCAGCCGGTAGTCCGGTGCTACGATCACCGCGCCGAACTTAACCGTCAGCGACAGCGCCCGGGTCACATACACATCCCGGGAAGATCCCGACTGGTATCCTCCGCCGTGGATCCACAGGACGCCGGGGCGTTCCCCCCGGGATTCCCCGCGGGGACGGATAATCCGGATCCGCAGCCGGTGTTTTCCCACCGGGAGGATCCGGGTTTCCGAACGGAAAAGATGTCTGTTTTTCATGTTCCGGTCAGACAATGCGCCTGCGCTTGTCCTTCAGCTTTCCTTCCTTCCCGAGGGCCACCAGGCGCTCATACCGTTCCGAGGCTTTTTCCAGCACCTTGCTCCAGGGCACGGGAATCGTTTCCTTCGCCGCCTGGCCGACCCGGTCCCGGCCTTCCCGGTCCGCAAGGATCCCCGCGAGTACCCTCGCCAGGTCTTTCGAATTGTTTTCGCACAGGTAACCGTTCTCCCCGTCACGGATCACCTCCGCCGCGGTGCTGCCCCGCACCAGGACCGAGGGCGTTCCCATGACCGCCGCCTCCCGGACCACCATCGGGGCCGTGTCATACAGGGAGGGGAAGGCGAACACGGCAGCGCGCATATACAGCCCGTCCAGCAGGGAGGTGTCCGTGATATGCCCGAGGGTCTGCCCGCAGTCCGACAGATTCAGCTCGTCCAGCTTCTCCCGGATCGCCACCAGGTCCATGCCCTGCCCGGCCAGCAGCAGATTGAACCGCTTCCCCTGTTTTTTCAGCTCCGCGCAAGCCTCCAGGACAATCATGATATTCTTTTTCCAGTCCATCTGGCCCACGAAAAGGATCATGGGATCCTCCCCCAGGCCGAACCGCCGGGCAACCTCCTCCGCGTCCGACGGATGCGCCGTGCGAAGGGTGGCGCCGTTGGGTATCACCTGGATCTCGCCCTCGTAGCCGTAAGAGTGGAGCACGTCCGCCGTGTTGTTCCCCACGGCCCAGACCTCGTCGCAGCGGTCGTAATAATTCACCACCATCTTCGTCAGCTTCTTCGCGATGGCCTCCGACTTCGTGGCTTTCAGGAAATCGTCATAGTATTTGGAATGAAAGGAAGCCACCAGCGGCAGCTTCCGCACCACCGCCAGGCGGAGCGCCTCGGAGCCGGCGGTAAAGGGGCTGTGGGCGTGCACCACGTCCAGCTCCACCATCCGGATCCGCTTGCGGTAATGGGCGTCCAGCACCGGTTCCCCGATCTTGTACTGCTTGAAGCCTGGAACGGAGGCGCCGATGAAATCCACCAGTTCAAAGGGAAAACCGGCCCTGGATCCCGTATCGTACATGGGCGCGACGACGGTCACCTGATGCCCCATGGCGGCCAGCGTCTCCGAATATGCCTGCACGACGCGGCCCACCCCGTCCACGATGGGAAGAAATGTATCGGTAAACTGTCCGATTCTCAGCATATCCTGTTCCTCCGAAACCTTTTCCCTTTTTTTGTTTATTATCTCATGAAAAGGCATAAAAAGCAAACGCCGTTGCGTTTCCGCCTGCTTTGTGTTAGGATGCAGGCAGTCCGAAAGATCCCGGAGGTGGGTGCAGCATGAAAAGAAAATACTGGGCCATCGCCGTCCTTGCGCTTGCCGCGGCGGCGGTCTGCCTTGTGCTGCTGCGCCCCTGGGCGCGTCCGGCCGCCGGCACCCGCGTGCTGGTAGACGGTAAGGAATTTTCCTCTTCTTCCTCCGTCTCCATGGAAAAAAAGGACGACCTGCGGGTTTACCTGACGCTGGACGGGAAGGAGATCGCAAGTTTTCCCTTCTCCGAAGCACACACCATACAGGTGCTGCAGGAAAACGGGGATGAAAACACCCTGCGGCTCACCGGCACCTCCGTCCGCATGGAACACGCCAACTGCGAGGGGCAGGACTGTGTGAAGATGGAGGAGGTCACCCGGGACAATCTGGAAACCCGGGTTATGTTCGGGATGATCATCTGCCTGCCCCACCGCCTCTCCGTAGAGGTCCGTTAAGGATCGCTGAAAAACCTCAAAGGAGCCTTCCCATGAAACTCCGCATCCGGGAATCCATGACCGAACATTTCCGCACGCTTGGTCCGCGCAGGATCGCTTTCAGCTACCTGCAGATCCTGCTGGGCTGCCTGCTGGGCGCCTTCGCCTATCCCGCCTTCCTCGTACCCAACAATATCGCCCCCGGCGGCCTGACCGGCGTAGCCACCATCCTGAATTTCCTGTTCCGCTGGCCGGTCGGCACCGTCTCGCTGGCGCTGAATATTCCGCTGTTCCTGATCGGCTACCGGTCCATGGGCAAACTCTTTGCCTTCCGGAGCCTCGTCGCCACGCTGCTTTTCTCCGTGCTGATCGACGTGCTGCCGGTCCGGCCCGTGAGCACCGATCCCCTGCTGGGCACGCTTTTCGGCGGTGTGGTGCTGGGGGCCGGCCTGGGGCTGATCCTCCGGGGCGGCGCCACCACCGGCGGCACAGACATGATCGCCCGGATGGTGCACCGGCGCCTGCCCTTTATCTCGGTGGGCATGTTCCTCTTCGCGCTGGACTGCGCGGTGGTCCTGGCCGCCGCCGTGGCCATCGGCACGGAGCAGGCGCTCTACGCGTTCATCTCCATCTATGTCTGCTCCAAGGTTATTGACGCGGTGATGATGGGCTTCGGCGGCAACAAGGCCTGCTTCATCATGACGGCGAACTGGGAGAAGATCACCTCCCGCCTCATGGAGGAAGTCGGCCGCGGCGTCACCCACCTGGAGGCGAAAGGCGCCTATACCGGCAAACAGCAGCCGGTGGTCCTGTGCGTGGCTGCCCGGCAGGAGATCATGGCGGTCAAGCGCATTGTGCAGGAGGAGGACGAAAAGGCCTTCATGTTCATCACCGACGCCCACGAGGCACTGGGCGAAGGTTTCTCCCGGCTCGACGGGGAGGATTAGGGCATCGATCGAACTAAGGCATTTTCCGCTCCCGCCGGCGCACCCGGTTGATATGGCGCTCAAACTCCCCGCCCTTCAGCAATTCCGCCAGCACATACTGCTCAAAGGCAGGAACAGAGCAGGAATAGAACCCCACCTTCTCCCGGAAGAGGGGAACCATCTTCTCCGGCAGCACCATATAGCCTACCCGCATGGAGGGGGATACGGTGCGGGAGAAGGTATTCAGATAAATGACGTTCTGCATCCGGGTAGCGGCGAAAACCGTCTCCTCCGGCTTGCGCAGCAGCGAAAACTCCGATTCATAATCGTCCTCGACGATATACCGGTCCGGCGCGGAAACCCAGCGCAGGTATTCCTGCCGCTTGGAGGCGGAGGCCGTAATGCCGGTCGGGAAAGAGCGGAACGGCGTAATATGCAGCACGGAGGCCTTTGTCCCCTGCAGCGCTTCGGTGACAATGCCGTCCTTCCCCAGCGGCAGCAGGTCGCAGGTCACTCCCCGCGAGCGATAGACGCGCTCGATTTTTTCATAGGAGGGGGATTCCAGGCCCCAGGTCCGGTCCCGCCCCAGCATCTCCACCACGAGGCCGTAGAGGTATTCCGCGCCGGCGCCGATCACAATCTGGTCCTGCCCCGCCCGGATGCCCCGGTTGCGGGCCAGGTAGGCGCTGATCGCCTCCCGCAGTTCTATGCACCCGGTATTCAGCGGTTTCACCAGCAGCGCCTCCGCGTAATCGGTGATCACCCGCCGCATCACCCTGGCCAGGGTCGAAAAGGGAAACATTTCCCGGTTTTCCGTCCGCAGGACGTTCTCCGGGAGAACGGGGGGAACCGGCCGCGCCGAGCCCGCAGGCAGGGAAAACCCGTCCCCCGCCCGGTAGGTCACATAAACCCCGCTGCGGGGGCGCGCCTCCGCGTATCCTTCCTCGCACAGCAGCTCAAGGCCGTGATCCACGGTAATTTCGCTGACGCCCCGGTCCCGGGCCAGGGAGCGGCGGGAGGGCAGCCGGCTCCCGCAGGGCCGGATCCCTTCCAGGATCTCCTCCCGCAGCGCTTCGTACAGTTCCAGGTAGGCTGGTTTGCTCGTTCTCATCTGGTATTATATTTTTCTCCTTTTCTGGTACTTTTCATATTGCCAAATGAAGCATATACTTCCTGTCATCGAAAGTCAAGGGGAGAGGATGGAAATGAATTCAAGCAAGAGCCAGCTGACCAGAATTGTCTTCGGCGCCGTGATGGCCGCCATTATCTGCGTGATCACCCTGTTCCGGATTCCGCTGGGGCAGTCCAAGGTACACTTTGCCAACGCCATGTGCCTGCTGGCGGGCCTGCTGCTGGGGCCGGTAACCGGCGGCCTTTCGGCCGGGCTCGGTTCCGCGCTGTATGATGTACTTTTCGGCGGATATGATTTCCTGAACGCGGCGATCACCTTCGTCAGCAAGTTTGCGATGGCCTGGGTCACCGCGATGATCTACCGCGCCTGGAAGCGGAAGCATGAAGACGCCGCCCTGGGAGCCACCCTGCCGCCGCTGTTCCTCAGTTGCATTGCCGGTTCCCTGACCTATGTGGCGCTGTATATGCTGAAAACCTGGATTTTCAAGATGTGGGTGGAGCCGGTGCCGGTGGATACGATCCCGTCCGTGCTGGTCGCCAAGCTGGTGCCCTCGCTGATCAATGCTGCCTTCGCCATCGTGGTGGCGCCGCTGTTCTATCACGCGGTGCTCCCGGCGCTGAAGTCCACCGGCATTTACAAGCAGCTTGCAGCCGCAGAAAAATGACAGTTATTCCACTTCCGTAATCACGATCTGTACGCTGTCCGGACCCGTAAACCGCAGCTCCCGCTGCCCGGTATACGGGTCTTCTTTATAATCCCCGGGATCGATTCCCTGTTCCAGCAGGTTCGCCCGGATCAGGGAAAGCCCGTAGGCGCTGATGCGGAGCGTCTGGGTTGGCAGGGGTTCCCCGTTTCCCCCGCAGCAGATCCGGATCCGGCTGCGGCCGAGGGAAAGGAGCAGCACGTTTTCCTCCTGCGCCGCGACGCCGCTGCGCGGCACCGGGCGGTAGCCCAGCTTCCGCACATAGAAATCCCACACCGTTTCCCGGTCGGTTGCGAGCAGGAATGTGCAGTTGGCGTAAATCCGCCGGCGGCTGGGATAAAGCGCCCGTTTCCCGCCTTTTTTCTTCCAGGTGCGGCGGCTCTTCAGGTCCTTCCGCCAGTCCGGATGGGTCAGCATGTAGGCGAAGGCGATGTAGAGCATCTGCCCGACAAACCCGCCCAGGGTATTGGAAATCAGGTCATCCAGGTCGTACAGGCCCCGCTGGCTCATCAGCTGCATATTTTCCGTAAAGAAGGAGATCAGGAAGCATACGCCCACCGGCCGGGTCCGCACCCGCTCCCGGAACCACCGGAAGGTATAGGGCAGCAGGTATCCCAGCGGAACGAAGACCATCATGTTCATGTAGAACTGGGCAATATCCTCCGGCCGCACCAGCCGGACGTTTTTGAAGACGGCGAATCCTTCCGTAAACAGGCGCCGGAGCACGTCCGAAAAGCCGTGTTCCGTCTCAAAGGCGTTTTTCAGGTCCTCCAGCGGCGCCACATGCACCGCATAGGTGTCCATGGCAGACCGGGAGAGGAAGGTCAGCCAGAAATAAATCAGCAGGTAAACTGCCAGGCCGCCGGTCAGGATCCCCTGCCGGATCTTCAGCAGCCGGTCCGCCCGCGGATTCGTGCTCAGTCCCCCGTGCAGGTTCACGCCCAGATGCGCGCAGATCTTCCGGTCCGCCCAGGGCAGCACGATCACCAGCAGTCCCACCATGACCGTCACCAGGATATTGGTGGCCAGGCTGTTCGCGTCCAGCGTCATTTGCGCCCCTTCCTTTCTGCTTTCCTTTGTTCCTCTTTCCGCGGCGGCAGCAGGAAGGAAACCGCCGTATTCCGCGGGTCGTCCACCGGCAGGCCGCTCAGGTAGGAGCGGTTTCCGATGCGTTCCTTCAGTTCTTCAAAGGTGATTTCCGACAGGAAGATATACCGGTAAGCCGAGCGGATCATCTCCCCCGCGTCCCGGCGGGCGCCGTCCTTCAGTTCGTTGAAATCCGCTGTGGACTGTTCCGAAGCTTCATGGCTGTGGGTCCATTCCGCCTTCGCCCGGTTTTCCACGTCCGTCCCTTCGAAGTGGGAGTGGATATAGGTCATGGACTTCAGCGCCGCCTTGCCGCTCCATCCAGCGATGCGGGTGAAGGTCCCCCGGGGATTCTCCAGCACCCGGTAGCACAGCCGGTACCGGGGAGCGGAAACGTTCAGCGCCTTCCAGCAGCTGTCCCAGCCGTACACCTCCCGGAATACCGTATCAATATCCTCTTTCATGCATTCCGGCAGCTGCAGCTTCGGGAAATAATGGTCCGTCACCGGGTGCTTTTCACCCCACACGCCGGCCCGCTCCATCTCCAGCCTGTCCAGCGTATGCTCAAAACTCATATGCCCCCGGGGGAACTTTGTCTTTTTTTCCGTCATGTGAATGATATAGGGGTGGGTCGCGGCGTCCAGCGCGTAATGGCACAGGAAACCGGCCAGGTAGGAAAACAGCTCGTCCGGATGCGCGCTTTCCCGGGCCCGCTTCGCCAGCGACGCCAGGAACTCCCCCGTCCGGGTGGTATGCATCCGGCGTCCGCGGCCTTCCCGCCGCTTCCAGGGCTGGTACATGAACCAGAGATCCGGCCCGAAGAGCGCGAAGGTATACGGAACCTCCCGGATATGCTCCGCGATATCAGGGCTCATCTCCGCGCGGACCTCCCGCCCGAACACGGCATGCAAGGCTACATCCGGCATTGACCCAGTTTCCTCCCCTTTTCTTTTCCCGGGTCAGTATAACATTTTTCCCCTGCCGCAACAAGCGTCCCATCCCACAGCAAGCGTTCAAGCCCCTCCGGTTTGTGCGGGAGGAGGATCTGTGCTATACTTTCCGTGACATCTGTGGAGAAAAGCCCCGGAAGGAGGCCCCGCGCATGCAGAAAAAACATATTTCCCTGCTCTGGTTCGTCCTGATCTGGGCGCTGCTTTTCAGCGCCTTCAACCCGGCCGGGGCGGAAGTCACGGTGGATGTGGTTTCGGGCAGCGTTCCCTTCCTGGTCAACAAGGATCATCCGGTGCCGGAGGATTTTGTCCCGGCGGACCTGGTCCCGCTGAAGGACAATACGAATGCGAAGCTTGTCACCCTGAAATACAAGGACCTGACGGCCGTCCGCGCGGCTGTGGACGCCCTGAACGAAATGCTGGACGCCGCCGCGGCCGACGGGGTGAAAAACTGGAAAATCAACGCCGCCTACCGCAGCATTTCCGAACAGCAGCGGGTGCTGGAGAATAAGATCAGCAGCACGATGAAGGATCATCCGAACTGGAGCCGTTCCCGGGCCCGTACCCACGCGCTGAACACCGTGGCGGAACCCTGCTGCAGCGAGCATCACCTGGGCCTGGCCATCGATATTACAGCGAAGGGCGCCTCCGCCTTCAAGGGCACAAAACAGTGCAAATGGCTGCACGCCCACTGCTGGGAGTACGGGTTCATCATCCGCTATCAGGAGGGCAAACAGGCTATCACCGGCTTCGCCGCCGAAGAATGGCACATCCGCTATGTGGGCGTGGAGCACGCCCTCGCCATGCGAGATGGAAACCTCTGCCTGGAGGAATACCTGGAAACCTTTCCCGACGGGGAAGACGAAGGCCGGATGGAAATTGAAGAAATCACCCTGGAAGACCTGGGGATCTGAAAAGAAGGAACAGGCCCGGAGGAAAATCCTCCGGGCCTGACCATTATTATCTTATTCCAGTTCGAAGGCGCCGGTATACAGCTGGTAATACTGTCCCTTTTCGGCGATCAGCTGGTCGTGGCTGCCGCGCTCGATAATCCGTCCGTGGTCCAGTACCATGATCACGTCGCTGTTCTGTACCGTGGAGAGCCGGTGGGCGATGACAAACACCGTGCGGCCTTCCATCAGCTTGTCCATGCCCTTCTGCACCAGAGCCTCGGTCCGGGTATCGATGGAGGAAGTCGCCTCGTCCAGGATCATAACCGGCGGATCGGCCACCGCCGCCCGGGCGATGGAAATCAGCTGGCGCTGGCCCTGGCTCAGGCCGCTGCCGTCGCCTTTGAGCACCGTCTGGTAGCCTTCCGGCAGGCGGGTGATGAAATCGTCCGCGTTCGCCAGCTTCGCTGCGGCAATGCATTCCTCATCCGTGGCGTCCAGCTTGCCGTAACGGATATTGTCCATGACCGTGCCGGTAAACAGGTTCACATCCTGCAGCACCACGCCCAGGGATTTCCTTAAGTCCGATTTGCAGATCTTGTTGATATTGATGCCGTCATAGCGGATCTTGCCGTCCGCGATGTCGTAGAAGCGATTGATCAGGTTGGTGATCGTCGTCTTCCCGGCGCCGGTGGCGCCGACGAAGGCCACCTTCTGGCCCGGCCGTGCAAAGAGCGTGATGTCATGCAGCACCGGTTTCTCCGGATCGTAGGCAAAGTCCACGCCTTCCATCACCACGTCGCCGGCCAGCTTCGTATAGGTCACGGTGCCGTCGGCGCTGTGGGGATGCTTCCAGGCCCACAGGCCGGTGTGCTCTTCCGTCTCGATCAGTTCGCCGTTGACTTCCTTCGCGTTCACCAGGTGCACATAGCCGTTGTCCGCTTCCGGTTCCTCGTCCATGAGGGCGAAGATCCGGCCCGCGCCGGCGATGGCCATGGCGATGAAGCTGATCTGCTGCGCCATCTGGTTGATGGGCATCATGAAGTTGCGGCTCAGGGTCAGGAAGGCGGCGATATTGCCCAGCGTCAGCGTTCCGATACCATGCAGGCTTACGTTGGTCACATTCCCGATGGCCAGGGCCCCGCCGGCAATCGCCAGCACCACATACAGCAGGTGGCCCATGTTGTTGTTCACCGGGCCGAGGATATTGCCCAGCTTGTTGGCCTCGGTCATGTTTTCGGTCAGCTCGTCGTTCCGCTCGTCGAATTCCTTCTTCGCCTCCGGTTCATGGTTGAAAACCTTGACGACCTTCTGGCCGTTGATCATTTCTTCGACATAACCGTTCAGGGAGGCCAGGGATTTCTGCTGTTTCTCAAAGAATTTCGCGCTGCCGCCGCCGATCTTCATCGTCGCCTTCAGCATGAAGAAGGTGCCGGCCACCATGACCAGCGTCAGCCACAGGCTGCAGCCCAGCATGGAGATGAACACCACCGCCAGGGTGATGACGGAGGAAATGGTCTGGGGCAGCACCTGGCTCACCAGCTGGCGCAGGGTGTCCGCGTCGTTGGTGTAGTGGCTCATGACCTCACCGTGGGTATGGGAGTCAAAGTACCGGACCGGCAGCGTCTGCATGTGCGTAAACATCTCGTCCCGCACCTTGCGCAGCACGCTCTGGCTGATGACCGCCATGATCCGTGCCTGGGCAAAGGTCGCCACGATGGCCAGGCCGTACAGGGCCGCCATCCGCAGGATCGCACTCAGCAGCCCGTTGAATTCCGGATTCGCCTGCGCGAGCATCGGCATGATATGGTTGTCGATCACTTCGCCCAGGAAGGTGGCCGCGGCGGCGGTCGCCACCGCGTTCAGGATGATGCACACTAGGACGAGGATCAGCCGGGGCCAGTAGGGTTTCAGGTATCCCAGCAGGCGGACCAGCGATTTCTTGTCCAGGGGCTGGCGGGGACCGAAAGCCCGGGGCCCGCGGGGGCCGCCGCCGGCGGAAGGCGCCGGCTCCTTGGGAGCAGGGCCTCTGCGTTCGCGTTCACTCATCGTCCTCGCCTCCCTTCGTCTGGGAATCGTGGACTTCGCGGTAGATTTCACAGCGCGCCATCAGCTCGTCGTGGGTGCCGGCATCGGCGATCCTGCCGTTGTCCAGCACCACGATCAGGTCGGCATCCTTCACGGAAGCCACGCGCTGGGCGATGATCAGCTTGGTCGTCTCGGGAATGAAGGAGCGGAAGCCCGCGCGGATCTGCGCGTCCGTCCGGGTGTCCACCGCGCTGGTGCTGTCGTCCAGGATCAGGATCTTCGGCTTTTTCAGCAGCGCCCGGGCAATGCACAGCCGCTGCTTCTGGCCGCCGGACACATTCGTGCCGCCCTGTTCGATCCAGGTATCGTATTTGTCGGGGAAATCCTGGATAAAGGGATCCGCCTGGGCCAGCCTGCAGGCTTCCTCGATTTCCTCGTCCGTCGCGTTTTCATTGCCCCAGCGCAGGTTTTCCTTGATTGTGCCGCTGAACAGCTCATTCTTCTGCAGCACCATGGCTACGCCGTCCCGCAGGGCCGTCAGGTCGTATTTCTTCGCGTCCACGCCGCCGATCCGTACGGTGCCCTTCGTGGCGTCGTACAGCCGGGGGATCAGCTGCACCAGGGAGCTCTTGCCGCTGCCGGTGCCGCCCAGGACCCCGACGACTGCGCCGGAGGGAATATGCAGGTCGATATCGGACAGGGTTTCCCGCTCACTGTCCTTCGCGTAGCTGAAGGATACGTGGTCAAAATCGATGGATCCGTCCTTTACGTCGGTCACCGCGTTTGCGGGAGAGGTAATATCCGGCTCCTCGTCCAGCACTTCCACAATACGCTGGGCGGAAGCCCGGCTCATGGTGATCATCAGGAATGTGAAGGAGAGCATCATCAGGCTGGACAGGATCTGGATCACGTAGGCGATCAGGCTCATCAGCTGCCCGGTGGTCAGGCCCGCGGCCGGATCGTTGCCGGAGGCGATGATCGCCTTGGCGCCCAGCCAGGAAATCACCAGCGTGCAGGTATAGATGCAGGTCATCATCAGCGGGGACATAAAAGCGATGTTCCGCTCCGCCTTGACGAAGTCCTTGTAGATGGATCCGGAAATGCCCGTGAATTTCTCCGTTTCATAATCCTCGCGCACGAAGCTCTTCACGACCCGGATCCCGCGGACATTCTCCTGCACCACATTGTTCAGCTTGTCGTAGGTCTGGAACACGCGGCGGAAAACCGGGTGCGTCCGGCTCATGATCAGGTAGATTCCCAGCGCCAGCACCGGAAGCGTAAACACAAACACCAGCGAAATCCGCACATTGATCGTCATCGCCATGATCAGCGAGAACAACAGCATCAGCGGGGCGCGCACCGCCATCCGCAGGATCATCTGGAAGCTGTTCTGCACGTTGGTCACGTCCGTGGTCAGGCGCGTGATAATCGAGGAGGTGCTGAATTTGTCGATGTTGGAAAAGGAA
>Ga0310690_10003263_pt1 | contig 24673 bp, 17 predicted proteins | sample AusTroGonzalo_MG_2_FD_207661 | JGI IMG/M metagenome (GOLD analysis project Ga0310690, IMG submission 207661) | Bovine rumen microbial communities from tropical cattle in Woodstock, Queensland, Australia - Gonzalo_04 (v2) (version 2) | ecosystem: Host-associated > Mammals > Digestive system >... | reverse complement strand
CCCCGTTGCCAGGACCTCCACAAACAGCGGACGGAGTAGCGCTATGGTTACCGGTTTGAGTATGATGGTGTCGAAGCCTTTCTCGGCATACGTCTCCTCTAGCTCCACATCGGCGGTTATGACGTGCACCGGCACCTTCGCGAGACGCGGATCGGCACGGATCGCCTTTACGAGTCCTTCGCCGTCCATCTCGGGCATCCACATATCGGTCAAGACCATATCAAAAGGCGGGAGTGAGGTATTCTGCAGACGCTCCAAGGCGTCCTTGCCGTTCATGGCGGTCTCGATCTCGAAAGCACCGATCTTCTTGACCAGTCCCTTCAGCACCATGAGGTTCATCTTCGAGTCGTCCACCAGGAACAGGCGGGGGGCGGAGTTGGAGGAGTGGGTGAGTGGAGGAGTGGGTGAGTTGGGAGTGGAGGAGTTGGGAGTTGCCTGTTCCCCGTTTCCTGTTTCCTGTTCCCTGTTACCCGTTCCCTGTTCCTCATGTGCGACCGATATGAAAGGCAGAAGGACCGTAAAGGTCGTTCCCTTGCCGACCTCGGAGTCGAAAGCAATCGTACCGCCCATGGCTTTTACGAACTGGCGGGAGAGGGAGAGACCGAAGCCTGTTCCGCCGTTGCGCGAGTTCTTCGAGGCGATCTGCACGTACGGCTGCATTATCCTGAACCTGTCCGCCTCGTCGATTCCGCAACCCGTGTCCTCCACCTCGATGCGCAACGTCCCCTTGTCCGCGTCGGCATCGTACGGGATGAAGGCGGCACGAATTTCGACATGGCCCTTGTCGGTGAACTTGACGGCATTGGCCATGAGATTCATCACAATGTGCCTTACGCGGAGCGGATCTATGAGAAGCTTCGGCATTTCGCCCAGAACCTCGCGAACCCCTACGCCAGGCTTCGCCGAGGAGACGCGCATCGACTCAGCGATCTCCCATATGAGCTCGCGGCAGTCGGTCGGGACATGGATGATCTCGACCTCGCCGGCTTCGAAGCGCGCGAGCTCGAGAATGTCGTTCACAAGTCCCAACAGCGCCTTGCTGCTCACGAGCACGGAATCCACGGCTGCATCGTGCTCCTCCTTCGACTTGAAGCCGAGCTTCAGCATCTGGGAAAAGCCGACGATGGCGTTTATGGGGGTTCTGATGTCATGGCTTATCGTCGAGAAGAAGTAGCTCTTCGCCTTTGCCGCGTCCTTCTCGCGGCGGGAGACGACCGAATAGATGCTGTACATCATTGCAAGCGCGATGAAGACGAGCGATACCTGCACAAGGTTGTACCGGGTGAGCTGCTCATCGACCCTGTCCTTCTGGAGCTCAAGGAAATCGGTCGCCGCAGCCTCTTCCTCCGATATGTTTCCGTCCTTGTCCACCGGCGCGTACCGTTCGTGTATCTCGGTTACGACCTTGTCGGTGAGCTCGCCCTCGACCCCCATGTTCCACATGTGCCCGGCGAAGAAGATGAAGAAGAGAAGCACGATCCAGGCCACCGTCGAAGTGCCGATGCTGCCGGTGTGGTCGCGACCGAATGCGATGCGGAAGAACACTATTCCGACGATGCTCCACATCGAGAGGAGCAGATACGATTCAGGCGAGAGCGCGTCGACAACCCAGAAGTTCGGGATCAGGAAGTAGAGAAGGAACGCCAGGGACACGGCAAAACCCATCAATCCGCTCGCCATTACGAACGGGCGGTTCTCCTTGCGGGCGACGGCGATCGCGCACCACGAGACATATGCGTAGACCATGCTCGCGCTGACGGACGTCACGTCGACGATCCACACGGAGACCGTCCTTCCGATGAACGGCATGACGCACGAGGCCGCAAGGATCATTAGGATTGCGTTTCTGGGGCTGCCGTCCTTGTCCAGCTTCGAGAGCGGCTTCCAGAGGAGACCGTCGCGCGACATGGTGTACACAAGGCGGCTCGCGGCGATGACCGTACCGACAAAGCCCGTGACGACCGCGCCGAGGGTCGCAAGCGAAAGCAGTATTATGCCGAACTTGCCGAAGGCCGACTCTACGGCGTAGAAGACCGGCAGCGCCCTCACGTCGTTGAACGAGCCGCGAGCGGCCATGTACTCGCACCAGCTGGAGAAGCCTTCCGGGCGTGTCGACGCGGCAATGAGCGTCAGAAGCACATATGCGGCGGCCGCCGACGCGAGCGCCAGCACCGTCACAAACGCCGTCCGTTTGCGCGGGAACATGAACTCCTCGGCCGAGTTGGAGACCGACTCGAACCCGATGAACGCCCATGGCGCGATCGCGACGATTGCGAAAACCTGGAGCGGAGCGCCCCTGGCTGTCGCAAACGCTGGTTCGAAGGCGGAGAGCCCGCCATCGTGACACGCGAACACCTTGACCGCCGCTATGACGATTCCCGCTATGAGAATGAAGGCGAACACCGTCTGGATCCACGCCGCGAGACGCTTGCTGCCGACGAAGACTCCGGTCATGACGAGAAGCACGGCGAGCGAGAGGAATATCTCGCCCGCATGGACGTCATAGCCGAATATCTCGTAGCTGAAGCCGAAGCTGAATATCCCCCCGAAAAGGTTGCGCTCGACGAGGGCGAGCGCGGTTACGTTCGCCCAGGCGATCGCGACATACGTCAGGAGGAGGAACCATCCGCAGATGTAGCCGTGGTCGCTCCCGCAGACGTGCCTTACGTATCCGTACGCGCCGCCCGACTCGGGATAGTTCTGCATCAGATAGTGGTAGTTCCTGCCTATGATCGACATCACAAAAGCGCCGACGACAAGACCCAGGACAGCACCGAGCGGGCCCGCGATCGGCAGAAATGTCGTTCCAGGCATGACAAATGCGCCCCAGCCGACGGCGCACCCGAAAGACAGCGCCCACGCCTGGACAGGTGAAAGGTACTTCGTAAGCACACCATCACCGACTGCACTAGAGTTTTTCATTCAACACCCCTTTGGCATAACCATTTATAAGACCCATATGCATTATAGCAAATCCCGCGCCGAAATGGTACAATGTACGCGCATGAAGATTCTGGTTACTGGTTTTGCCGGGTTCATCGGCTTCCACGCCGCGAGGGAGTTTCTCCGTCGCGGATGGGAGGTCGTCGGCGTCGACAATTTTTGCGATTACTACGATGTAAGGCTCAAGCGAGACCGCGCGGCGATTCTCGCCGGCGAGCGCGCCTTTTCGGCGCGCGAGCTCGACATATGCGATTTGGGCGCGCTTCAAAAGGCTTTCTCGGAGGAGTCGCCCGATGTCGTCCTCAATCTCGCCGCGCAGCCCGGCGTAAGGTATTCGATCGAAGACCCCTTCGTATATCAGAAGACGAATGTCGAGGGATTCCTCAACGTGCTCGAATGCTGCCGCCACGCGGCCAAGAGGGCGAAGCTCGTCTTCGCGTCGTCGTCGTCGGTCTACGGCGGCAACACGAAGATGCCGTTCGAGGAGTCCGACAAGGTGGACAACCCGATAAGCCTCTATGCCGCCACCAAAAAGGCGGACGAGCTGATGGCCCATACGTATTCGCACCTCTACGGGATGCAGGCGATTGGGCTCAGGTTCTTCACCGTGTACGGCTCGTGGTACCGGCCCGACATGGCGCTTTCGCTTTTTGCCGACGACATGCTCCACGGCCGCCCGATAAAAGTGTTCAACAACGGCGACATGCTGCGCGACTTCACTTACGTCGACGACATAGTCGACGGGATAGTGCGCGTTGTCGAGGCGAACAACCTTCCGCTCTACGACATCTACAATATCGGGAACCACAGGAGCGAGAAGCTTCTCGATGTGATAGAGACTCTCGCCGCGGCGCTTGAAGTAAAGCCCGAGCTCAAGATGCTCCCGATGCAGGCGGGCGACGTATACGCGACTTTCGCAAGCATCGAAAAGCTCCACAGGGCCGTCGGCTACGAGCCGAAGACTACGATAAGGGAAGGAATCCCCGTCTTCGCGAAATGGTACAGGGAGTACCACAAGCTTTGAAGCCGTTCTTCTCCATAATCGTTCCCTGCTGCGATGTCGAGCCGTTCCTGAGGGACTGCCTCGAATCGGTCTTGAGCCAGCCTTTCGCAGACTGGGAGTGCATTCTCGGGGTCGAGGAGTCGAAAGACGGCACTGAAGCGCTCGTGCGGGAATACGTGGCGCGCGACCCGCGCTTCAAGGCTTTCTTCGGGCCGAGAAGCGGATCGTGCTCGGCCTCGCGCAATACGGGGATCGGCATGGCCGAAGGCGAGTACGTCATATTCCTCGACGGCGACGACACGATCGCCGAAGGCTCGCTTCAGACGCTGCACGACAGGATCGCAGAGCGCCCTGGCGCGGACATATACCCATGCGCGATGCCTGTCTTCGACGAGGTGCACGGCGTCGAAATGCCGCTAAGGGACAACTATCCCGCGGACTTTTCCGGCGAGCTCTCTGGGCCCGAGGCGATGCTCATGATCTACTCGCGCCGCCGCGATCCTTGCCCGATGCTCCAGCTTTCCGTGTTCCGCCGCGCCTTTCTCGTCGAGAACGGCCTGAAGTGCCTTTACGGCATGAAGCGCCAGGACAGCGAGTTCGCGCCGCGCGCGCTATATCTCGCTAAGCGCGTCATTCCGATCCACGTACCCTTCTATCTCTACAGGATAAGGACAGGGTCGGTATCGACGATGGCGAAGAAGACGGACTACTTCCTCAAGGACTACGCGGCGATCCTCAAGTCGCTTCTCGCTTTCCACGCCAAGGTTTCGGCCGAGCCGGGCTTTGACAGGCGCATTTCCGTATACTGGGCGCGGCACTGGCTTACGTGGATATTCTTCCGCTGGTTCGCGACGCGCGTCATTCGAGGAACGGAGCGAAAATACAGGGCCGAGACGCTAAACATGATCTTCGCGGACGGCTTCGGCGACTTCGACGCGCTAGTCCGCGCGGCCTCTCGGCCGCGCCGCATCGCCGCGAAGTTCATAAAGCTCTTCGCGAGCCGCCCCTCTCTCGCCTGGCTCGCCGACGCCTTCTTCCTTTTCGCCTACAATCCCCTCTCCGCTAGTCGTTAGTCGATAGTCGTTGGTCGCTAGTCGGCAGAGTTGCTTTCGCTTCTGGGAGTTCTGGAGTTTTGGAGTCTGGGATATAATCTAAAATAGCTCCACTTCTCCAAGACTCCGAAACTCCAAGTAGCGAAAGCAATATCTTATTTTTCGAACGAAGATTTGGAGGGGAGGAGGGAGGCGAAGGCGCGGGAAAGCTCTTCGAAGGCCTTGGCAGGATCGGATATCCTCTCAGAATCGTTGATGCATATCTCGCGGTACGCCTGCCGCCGGATCGCCCCGGCTACCCGCTCGAGATTCCCGTCGTCAAGCAGGAAAGTCTCCCCGATCCTCTGCTCGTTCGCCGGGCAGAACCTGCCCGAAACCATGTCCCAAGCCGACACAAGCCAGTGGCTGACCCCGTCGTCTATCCTGAACCGGCTCCGGGACGTCCTCTCCATGATATTCGGCTGCGAGCGCCATATCTCTTCGAACGTCGACTTGAGGTGCGCAAGCGGAAGATGGCCGAACGTTCCCGGAATCCACGTCTTGTTTACGGCGAACGAGACGATGTTCTTGACCGCCCGCGTTAATCCCAGCGCCCTCACATCGGCGAACTTCCCGATATTCCTCCATACAAGCTTCTCGACGTCCAGCCCCAATTTAAGCACGCCGCCGTTGTTCACGACTACGCGGCTCGCGGGCGAGCAACCTATCCAGCGCGGAAGCCCGAGGTCGCAAGGTATTACTGGAAGCCCCTTCCTGAAGAAGTCGCTCTCCTTCACGGGCCTCAAGAGGAACATGTCGTCGTTGAAGAGGACAAACCTCTCCGAGAGGTCTGGCAGGCGGTGGAGATTCAGCTCGATCGTATCCGAATGGAACGTCGGGAGGTGCTCCGCCGGGATGTACTCCGAGTGGTTCACGAGCCTGAGCTTCGGGTTCGACTCGTCGAGCCAATCGGGCTTCTGGCCGCAAGTTACGAAAAACACGCGGTTTACCCACGGAGCGAAGCGCTCCACGGCGCGGAACCAGTACGGAAGAAGCCCGCAGTCGCGATATCGGCAGTCGGCGTTGGCCTCGCCGCCTGCGCGCGGCGCCGAAGAGCCCCCGTTCTCGTATTTCCGCTTTTCGGCGAGCCACTTCGGGTCGGAGCCGTCAACCCACGTAATGACGAAGTCTATCTTCCCATGATCTTTCATTGAGCTCCTTTATGCTGCAATCAGCGACTGCAAGAACCGCGAAACGAGCCACGCGCCCGAGCAAAGCGCAATCGCGGCACATGCGAAAAACGCCTGGTCGAGCCAATAGAGGCGCGCCTCCCGCTTTGTGAAGAATACGGAAAAGACGATGTTCGACTCCCAGGGAATCTGTATGAACGCAAAGGCGAGGATCGTCGAGAATATGACTCCGTCGAGCTTGTACGCATCGGGGAGGAAAATCACGAAAAGGACATTCGTCGCAAGGTTGACCGTCCCGGCGACAATCGGCTTCCACCTGTCCTGGCGCCATATCCCGGCTGCGGACTTGAACGTAATCAGGACCTGCCGCGACTGCATGACGTAGAAGTAGAGGACCATGAGAAGCGGCGTGAGACCATGTCGCATCAGATCGGGATCGCCCTTGGTCCAGATGTGGATGAACGGCTGGTAGAGAGCCGTCATCGCCGTCGCGCAGAAGAGGACTACCGCCATCGACAGCCTGTTCATCTTCATGAAGAGGCGGAAGTTCTGCCCCTTTGTCTCTGTGTATATCTTGTTGCCGAAGCCGCCCGTCATCGAGGAGTAGACGACTGCGACAAGACCCGCGACGGTCGTGACTACGTAGTAGTAGTTGCCGTACGCCGCGACTGCAACGAGCCCGAGGAACGCCGATATCACGAGGTTGTCGGTCGAGTGGGTTATGACGCCCCCCACCTTGTGCATGAATATCGACTTCACGTCGGATATTACCTTGCGGCGCATTTCCGGCGGAAGCTTTCCGCGAGGCTCGATATCGGGGAAGAACTTCCGCGACGCCTTGACGAGAAGAATATTCTGAAGAACCGTGAAGACAACCGTCGCGAGAACGTAATGGTAGTAGTTGCGGGTCAGAAGCAATATCAGGAATACAGCGACATACTGGGCGACCGTGACGCCCGTACGGATGTTCGTTATCACATCGTTGCGGTGATGCGCCCCGAGAACGACGCCGCGGTACGCGAAAAGGAAGTAGCTCGCGGCCGTGTTGACAAGGTGGATGAGATAGAGGACATGGAGGTCTATGTCGGGCGGAACGCTGCCGTGCACAAGTCGCCCGAGGAACGGCAGCAGCGAGAGGCCCACAAGGAATATCGTCGCCCCTACCCATCTGTAGACCGTCCGGTAGAACTTCAGGTACGCGCAAAGAAGCTCGCGATCGTCGTCCGCGACAGGCTTGTACATCGAGCAGACGACAGCCGTGCCGAAACCGAGCTCGGCCAGCATCAGGACGCCGAGTATGGAGCTGAAGAGTCCGTTGAGCCCCAGGTACGCAGGGCCCAGGAGCCACAGGAAGAGCGTACGGTTCAGGAACGGGAACAGCAGCCTTATGCCGCTGGAGACGGCATTGGCGACCATGTTGCGCTTTACGTTCTTCTTGAAGTCGAGTTTCATCTCGTCACGCCTTGAAGATCTTCCTCTTGAGCTTTATTGCGCGCCATACCCAAGGAGCCAGGGGCGCGGCGGCGCGGCAGAGCGGCCACCAGGAGCGACGGAGCGGAACCGGAAGCTCGGACCGCTTGACGATCCCCTTCTCCACGAGCCAGTCCGCAACCGGCATCACGATCTCGCGCCACTTGAGCGAATGCGAGTTCCACATCTGCCAAGGCTTCGGGTTGTACGCGAAGTGGGCGAAATAGCGGCCTTTGTCGACGCTCCCGTTCGCCTTGTAGACGTCAGCGACCTTCGGCGCGTCAGGATCGTAGCAAAGAAGGCTCCCGAGAACGCTCTCGTCGGTCTGGAAGTACGGCGAGCCGTGCTTCATGATGATTGCGACATCGGCGGGAAGGACGTTCCCGATCTGCTTCTGCCAGCGCTCCATGAAATTGCGCCATTTCCGGTTGAGCACTATGAACGGCGCGTTCATGCGCGTAGGGTAGCGGCTTTCGGCGAGCGCCTTGCCGCAGAACTTCTCGACATCGCGCCGCCATGTATCGCGCGTAGCCTCGGTGAAATCGTCCGGCGGGGGGCTGTACTTCCTGATCACGATCTCGTCCGGATTGTCGCCTGCGAGCCATTCCGAGCAGTCGCCGACAAACGCGCCGTCGGAGTCGGCCCAGCACACCCACTCGGTCTCTATCTCGTCCAGGTTCATCAGCATAGGCTTCTGGCACGTCACGCACTGGCGAGAGGGCGGGAGTTCCTTCAGCTTAACGTTGCCAAGGGAAAGGACTTTCGCCTTCATGTCGTCGGTCCAGCCGGTCGTCCCTACGATTACAGGGTGCTCCATTCCGTTTTTGCGCATGCTGGCTACAAGGAGAAGCGCGCCCCAGGCGAACGCCCTGTCGCCCGCCGTCACAACCGTCGTCTTTATTTCGTTAGTCATTAGTCGCTAGTCGCTAGTCGTTAGTCGTTAGTCTTTAGTCGTTAGCCCTCATACCTCATCCCTACGGAATTGTCCAGTAGCCAGGAAGCTCGCGCACGTCCTTGACCGGCGCGGGCCTTGCTGGAGGCGGCGTTCCGGTCGGCGTCATGAGATAGCCCGTAACCGATGCCGCAGGAGCGATCGTCTCCCATACCGTGTATTCGCTCGCGGCGACCGTCTGATTCTCGATATTGCCCCACCGCCGCCATATCGGGCACTTCGTCGCGAGCGCCTTGTCGCCGCCGTAGACGAGCTCGACCGCCTTCGCGGGCATGCCGTAGTTCCATCTGTACGGCGTAATGCCGGGCACGAACTCCGCTATGCCGTCGGCATAGGACGGCAGATCAAGGAACGCAACCGGATAGACCCGGCCAAGACCGCTCGTGAGCGTCGTGCCCTGCGGGTTGCATCCATTGTGGAAATCAAGCGCGGCATATGCGGCGGCGAGATACTTCTCCTTCCCTGTCAAGGCGTGCGCGGCGATCAGCGTCTGGGCGCGGCGCAAGGGATGGCTCTGGCCCCAGCTCATGGCATGGCACCAGCCCTTGCCGGGGAAGTACCAAGGGCACCTGTAGGCATACGCGCCCTCCGAATCCTTGACCATTTCGTTCGCGCGGTTCTGAACCTTCTTTCCCCACTCCTTCATCAGCCACGAGACCTCAGAGGGGAGTCCACCCAGTGCATTCTCGCCCGCGAAAGTCAGCGCCCCCCACTTCCATTCGTTCTTCTTGAAGTCGTCCTTGACCTCAGATTGGCGTTTAGTGAGTTCTTCGAGGTAAGATCTGTCGCCAGTGAGCGCGTGGAGGTTGACCGCGGCTTTTACGAGCATGTTTGCAGGAAGCGTCTTGGGTTCCTCCCATTCGACCGCGCGGCTGTCGGCCTTGAGCCATCCCTTCTTCTTCGTGATGAAGAACGTTTCGCGGGCAGGCGGCGTACGGATCGCGAAATCCCATGCGCGCTTCGCGGAGTCGAGGTACTTGGCCTTGAACGAATCGTTGCATCTGGCGAGGAGCGCGGCATGGGCGGCATAGGCGAGAGAGCTCCCCCTTGTCGCTCGCGATACGGCGTATTTCAGGGTTTCGTCCTCGGCCGACTCCCCAGGGCGCGGGTGTCGCGTTGTCTCGATCCAGGTGCCGACGCCTCCGTCACTCTGCTGGACCTGAAGAAGATGTCTAAGCCCCCATTCGGCCTCGTCAAGAACATCCGGAACGCCGTTCGCGTTTTCGGGAATCGCGAGCTGCCCGTCGCTGAAGTTTCCGGGCTTCATCAGGTAGACGGCGCAGAGGTCGTTCACGATCGCCATGTGCGCCGGGCGACGGTCGAAGTCGGCCGCGTCATGCCACCCGCCGGAAACGGCGATCTTCTCGCCGTTCTCCCAGTCGGTGCACTGGGATACGACGTCAAACCACTTTAAGTCCTTGGGGAGCTTCCCCTCCTCGGGCGCGAATCTGCCGCGGACGATATTCGTGTGGCACACGCCGGAAGTCCAATGGGTGAAAGGCTCGTTTTTCGCGATTCCGCAGCGCTTCTGGTAAAGGCCGCCCATATGGACGCGGAAGGCTTCCTCGGCCGCCCCCCTTGAAATTTGGAAGTCTTCGCTCCGCCCTACGCCTTCCACGCGAACGAAGTACGTTCCCTCGTTCGTGACGGACGAGAAATCCATCTCATAGGTAAACTCGCCGGTAAAAGGCGTCCCCTCCTTGGTTGTCGCGTCATCAACACGATGGACAAGCGCATCATTCCCGGCACGCCTTAAAACGACTTCCCCCGTCCTCGCATCGACAACCTCCCAACACTGTTCCCTGTCTCCTGTTACCTGTTCCCTCATCCTCCACGCTCCAAGCTCCGGCCCGAGCCAGGCGCCGAGATATGCGTACTTCGGCTGGTCCGGGGCATATCCGACCTGGTTCACCTTGAATAGCGGGCTGGGCTTCTCCGGATCGTAGCCTTCGAGCGGAGTCACGGAAGTCCTGAAGACGTTATACATTATCCTCGCCTGGGGATTCTCGGCAAGAGGATCCTTCTGCCCGTTCGCCGAAGGCCACCATCCCTGCTCCGATGCGAGCGCGCGTCCTTCGCGGTCGTCATCGGTCTGATAGAGCGACGTGTACGGATCAAGGAAGCGCAGCATTGACGCGGCGAGGAAAAGAACGGCACTATGCATTCTTGAGCCTCCTTGAGTTTGCGTGCAAATGGTCGACCAGTGCGAAGAAGATCATGAGAAGGATCAGGTTCATCTGCTGCCTCAACACCCATTCAAGACAGCTTTGGAGATAGCACGCGACAAGGCCGCCTGCGAGGCCGGCCGGTATCGCGGCGTACGGCGACCCGGAAAGCCTCTTTGTGAGCCGTACGCACCTGAAAAGGTAGAAGAGGAACCAAAGCACCATAGCGGCGAGGGCCGGGAGCCCGCATTCCGCTCCGACAAGCAGGTAGACGGTCTCCACAATGCCGTCCCTGAACTCTTCGCCTCTGTTGTGGATGCGCCCGGCGCGCTCGGCGTATTCGTAGGGCTGGTTGATCTTTATGCCCCAGTTGTTTATGCCCACGCCGAACCACGGCTCGTCGAGGATCATCTCCCTCGCGCAAAGGGCGAGCTCTACGCGAGTGTTGGCGGACGCTTCAGGCGCATCGGTAAAACGGCTTATGATGCGCGGCAGCATGACGGCAAGCCCCAAAAGGCCGATGATGGCGATCGGCACGATGCGGGCGAAGATCCGCGATCTCGACGACTTCACGGCGACAAAGGCCGTCAGGACGAATGTCACGAAGAACGAAAGCGGAATCATTGCGATTGCACCGCGGGAATACGTACGCACTATGCACCCGGCGGCCGCGACGAAAGCCGCGACGTTGAGCCATGATCTCCGCCAGCCGCTCACGAGGTAGATAGCGAAGAACAGATTCGCAAAAAGATGCATCGCCATCGCAAGGCCGTTCTGGTGGGGGAACGCGCCATGGGGCTGGTACACCCCCAAAAGATGGTCCTTCGCGAGGAGAAGGAGATTCCACACGGCGAACGCCGCGAGCCCCTTCACGAGAGATTTGACGTCGTCGGTCAAGTCGAGATACGCCCTTATGGAGAGATACGTCAGATAGAGCATCATCATCTTCCATATCTCCATCCACGAAAACAGCATGTTTTCGGCCGTGGAGAACGACGGCAGGCACAAAAGGAAGTAGATGACATACAGCGCCGCCCCGCCCGAGGGGATCAGCTTTGGAACATGGCCCTTGATGGCGGCAAGTATCATGAGGGCAAGCGCCATAAGGTAGACGATGCTGACCTCCATTCCGCGCGACGAACCGCGGTACTCCTCGTATGAGAAGAAGTTGATCGCAGTCGCCTGGTAGATCGCGAGGGCGCCTATCATCGCCCACACCGCATATTTCGACCAGGCCCTGTTGAACGACAGCACGACGGCTAGCGGCGGTACGCCTAGGAGGGCCATGAAGAATACCGCGTATTTCATGCCGTCAGTGGGATGATCTCCGGTCGAACGTCGATACCCGACCTGTGATTAAGCTGAAGAGCTGCGCGGACGGCATAAGCTTTCTGACAAACACGTTGAACTCCGAGAGGTTGTCCTTGGGGACGTAGATTATGTCGCCCGCCTTCAAGGGCACGTTGCGGCACTTTCCTGCGAGGATTCCGTCGACATCGACCTTGTAGAGCTTCGGGTTGGCGAGACCGTCACGTATGATGATCACGTGCTTCCAGTGCGTTTCAAGCATCCATCCCGCCGTCGTAAGGGTTTCTATAAGCCCCATGCCGGGCTCGTACAGGCGCTTGTGGGGCGACTTCACATCGCCGCAGATTATGACCGAAGCCTCCATGCGCTGCGCGATGAAGACGTAGTCGCCCTTCCGGATCCTTACGTTGTTCAGCATGTCGCCCTTGTCGATGGCCTTGTGGAAGTCCACGGGGAGAATCTCTCCGTTCCTTACGAGGATCGAGTGGTCGAGATCGGCTACATCGACATCGACGCCGTTGAAGAGCCTCTCTGCGCTCGACCCGGCCATGGCGTAGAAGTCCGCGAGCCGCGTGGCGTTGGATATGTTGTATACACCCGGCTTTGCGCACGCGCCGGCTATGGTCGCGGTCTCGCTCTCGACATCGAGAACCGTTATGCTCACGACCGGGTTCTTAACATACGGCTCCAGGCCCTCGCGGATCCGATCCGCGCCCTGCGCAATCGTCTGGCCGCTGAGCTTCACCTGGCCAATGAACGCGAAGCCTACCATTCCGTCGGGACCGATCCTGGTGCTCATTCCGAGGTCGGGATGGTCGTACACGCGTATCTCGATCTTGTCGCCTGCGTTCATGTGGTACGCGGGCTCCTCCTCCATCTCAAGCTCCATGAGGCGCATTTTCGCGCGGGCCTCGTCCTCCTCGTTCCTGGAGCTCTCGTCGATTATGGCGGCGTCGTTGTTGCTGAGCTCGAAAACCGAATCGTAGTTCGACGTCAGACGATCGGCGTAGCATCCTGCAAACGCGAACACCAGCAATGCGACAGACCTCTTCACAGACTGGCCTCCATTTCCGCTCTGATTGTCTTGGCGTCGGCGCTTGTCGCCATGGCCATGATGGGCTTCCCGGCAGCGGATACGTGGCGCCTCACATACGCGAAGGCGGAGCGCGGCGTATCTTTCGCGCCGACGATCAGCACCACGGAATCGCAAATCCCCAGAAGCTGGTCGAAGAAGGTTCCGCCTGTCCTTACGCCGCCTTCCATGCGGACGAATATGTTGCCGTACGAATCCTTGAGCGACTCGATGTCGGCCTGGAGTATCTGCAGCTCCGTCGGCGCCATGACCAGCCGGTTGACCGTCGGGAACCATCCGTGGGAACCGTGCCGCACGGCGCCGATCATCTGTTCGGAGCCTTCCGGCGGGGCGAAGTTGGCCTCCGACACGACATCCATGACGAAGCAGTTGACGCCCGACATGAGCGCGGTCGATTCGACGGTCTGCACGAAATCGCTGCGCATGTTCGAGCCCGGGAGACGGCATATGAGCGACACCTTAGAGTCCTTGGCGGAAAGGAACATCTTGAGCGCGACGACGCCCATGACCTCCTGCTCCTTGTCGGCCGGGAGGACATCCGGCGCGGGCAGCGATCCGAGGAACGAGACTTCGCTGTACGACGCGACCTCGCGGCCGCCCCTCATCTTTCCGAAGAGAAGCTCCAGCGCAAGAATCCATAGCATGGCTATGAACGTAACGCCGCCCGCGCCGGTCACGGAGAGGATTATCTGCTTGACGCCGAAAGGCCCGTTGTCGCCGGCGCCGCCCGTACGCTCGATCTGGCGAAGGTCGTTGCGGAGGGTGCCGATCACGTAGGTGATGTCGTTCATCTTCTCGTCTACGTCGCGAATCGACGACGTTACGTCGGCACGCTTCGTCTGGAGCATCTCGAACGCGGGGATCATCGCGGCGAACGTCTTCGCGCGAGCCTCGTTGTCGCTTATCTCCTGCTCCAGCGCCCGCCTCTTCTCGTCTATCGCCGACATGCGCATGATGCATTCTGCGAGTTCCCCCGCTATCTTCTCCATATGGTCGAGGTTCTCGATGTCAAGATCCTCGACGCCCTTGGTTTTGAGGAACTCCTTGAGCGCCGCCATGTGCTGCTCCCTTTCATGCAGCTTGCCGGTCACCTTCGGGTTGATGTCGGTGTACTTCTCGCGAAGTTCCGCAAGCTCCTTGTCGAGGGAGGCGATGGCGGCCGAGCGCTTGCGTATCGCATTGGCGTTCTCGGTTATGGTAAGCCCCGCCGCGCCGACGCGCGTTTCCAGACGCCTCTTCTTCAGGTCCTCGTTGGTATAGTCGACGCCTAGCTGGGATACGTTCTTGCGCTGGTCGGATATGAGCGCGTTCATGGCAAGAAGCGCCTCCTGGGGCGACATTACGCCGGTCTTCGCCTTCAGCTCCCTCTCCTCCGCCTCGACCGCCGAGAGATCCTCGAGAAGCTTGCTGCGGCGCCCCTCCAGCGAGGCGCGCCACGTTTCAAGGTCTTTCTCGCGATACGCCCTATACTCGTCGATAAGCATCTCGGCATAGACATTGACCTTCTTGACGGCCCCTTCCTTCGTCTGCGACGACGCCGTAAGGGTGAAAAGATTGGTCGGCTTTTTCGCCTGCTTGATCGTCATGTCGACGGAAAGGCATTCGCGTTCCGACATCGGCATTGAAACCACATCGCCGATGCGCCTCTTTACCGAAGCGCGGTCGAGAATCGACATGATCTGCTTGTCGCTTATGGTCTCGATATCGGAGACCTTGCGAGGATTGTAGAGGAGCTTCGTCGTAGCGGTGTAGCGCCCTACGCTCGTCGCACCGCGCTTCAGCAAAAACGACCCGAAAGCGGCAAGACAAACGACGAACAGCAGGGCGAGCGCCCACGCCCACCTTGCAACAATGCCGAAAACGACCTTGCGAAGCGTCGTCAGACGCTTCTGCCGGGCCAGTTCAGCCTCTGTAAGTTCTTCTTCCACAACAAATGCCGTAAAGCTCAATATTATGTCATATCTCGCCGTAAAAATCAACCAGCCTGGCCGCGAGAACGGACCAGTCGTACTCTCCGGCCGCGGCTCTCGCGGCTTTGGCCATCTCCCCGGCTCCAGACTTGATACGAGCCTCCAACCTGGCAAGAGCGGCGTCAAGCGCGGCCGGATCGCCGGGCGCGAACGTTTCGGCGGCGGCGGGATGGGCCGCGCAGAGCCGCCCTAGCCCGCCTACGTCGCTCGCGACAACCGGTAGCCCCGCGGCCCACGCCTCCAGGACGACAATGCCGAACGGCTCGTGGCGGCTCGGGAGAACGAATACGTCGGCCCTCCTGTATTCCTCAAGAAGCTCCTGGCTCCCTGGCTTCAAAGCGCCGACAAACACAACACGGTCCTCCACCTTGAGCTCGGCGGCGCGGCGCCTCAATTCCGCATCATAGTCTACCTGGGTAACAGGACCCACAAGCCGCAACATCGCCCCGGGATGGCGAACGAGGGCTTCAATGAGCATCATCTGGTTCTTCTGGCGGTCTATGCGGGCGACGCACAGTAGAGAAAGAGGTTTCGGTCCTCCGGCGGCCTTCGGCTCAGCCAGATTGTCGCCAAAAAGAGCCGTATCGACGCCATTAGGAAGGAACATGACGTGGGGGTGGCGAGACTTGTACTTCTCGTACTCGTCCTCTCCGACCGATACTATGCCGCCAAAGTCCTCAGGTATGCGCCTGACCCACCCCATGGCGTAATCGACCATCTTCCCCCAAGGGAGACGTCCTCTCGTCGGCGCCTTGAGGCTCTTCGCCTCTTCGCCCGGCACGTTCGCCCCGCCGCCGTGAAGCGAAATTGCGCGCTTTACCCCGTTTCCTCCGACTCTTAGGCAAAGCTCGGCGATTCGCGCCATCGCATGGCAGTGGATAACATCGGGTTCCCAGTCTTGAATGGCCTTGCCAAGGCCCGGCACGAACGGATTGCCGCCTTTCCTGTCGAGTTCGTCGACTAGAGACTTCGGCATCGGCCACCACGGGTAGATCGGCTTGAACCTGACGATTTCGATCCCGTCGACGGTTTCTGCCGGGCATCCCGAGAGAGCGGTCGTGGCGAAGAGCTTTACCTCGTGCCCAGCGGCCTTCTGGGCCTTCGCAATGTTCCAGACTACCTGCTCGGTGCCGCCCCAGTCGTTGAACGAAAGGCGTCTCAGAACATGCGCGATTCTCACTTGCGGTATCCTCCAAGCATGTGCAGGAGAGAGAGCCACGAGAACTTTACGAGGCCGTATGCATAGCGGCGCCAGAGGCGCCCAGGCTCCTGGACGATACGGTATACCCACTCAAGACCCGTCTTCTGCATCCACCTGGGCGCGCGCTTCACGCGCCCGGCGAGGAAGTTGAACGTTCCGCCTATCCCGATAACAGCGCCGACGTCGAGCTTCGACTTGTTGCGCCCCATCCAAAGCTCCTGCTTGGGGTTCCCGAGCGCGACAAATAGGATATCGGGCTTCGCCGCATTGATCCGCTCGATTATCTCAGGCTGACCCTGGTCGAGCTTGACGAAAGAGGAATCGATTCCGGCGAGGAGAGAACCGCCAAGGCCCAGTTTCTGAAAAGCTTCCTCGATCGCAGTTTTATCTCCGCCCAGAACATAGACCGAGAGCCCTTCCTCGGAGGCGCGGCGGCAGATCGCCGGTACCATGTCGGCGCCCGTTACGCGCTCCGGCAAGGCGCGCCGGAGAAGCTTCGAAAGAAGCACTATCGGCATTCCATCGGCCGTCACGAAGTCGGCCCCCTTCAAGTAGCCCCAAAGCTCGTCGTTCCCGCCGAACGGGAAGCCTCTAACCGCGTTCGCGACAAAATCGACGTTGAGCGTCGCAACAAACTTGGCCGGGCGCTCCCGCGCCATTGCGACTATACGCTCTACGGCCTGAGCCTCCGTTACCTTCGCGACAGGAATGCCGAAGAGCCGCGAGACCGACCTATAGCCGTCAATCAACTTTACGATCTCCTTCGCGTGATCGTCCCAGGAGAACCGCTTGATCCATTCAACGCCTCTCGCGACACGCGCTTCTCGCGCCTCTTCAGGTTCTTCGAGGAGCTTCTTCAAGGCCGCGGCAATATCATCGACGCTTTCAGGATCGAAAGTTATGGCGACGTCGCCCGCAATCTCGCCCAACGATCCGTTGTTCGAGCAGGCGCAAGGAATCTTTTTCGCCATCGCCTCGACGAGCGAAAGCCCAAATCCCTCGAAAAGGCTCGGGAATACGTAGAAGCCGGCTTCATCCCAAAGGCGCGGCATATCCGCCGCGGCAACAAACCCGGTGAAGCGGATGAGGTCGGAATGCGGAGACTTCGCGGCAGCTTCATGCACAGCCTCGGCATCCTTCCAGTCGGCACCCGCGATGACGAGAGGATGGGCCTCGGCGAGGGAGCGCTCAAGACGCCCGTACGCCTCGATTAGCCTTACGTGGTTCTTGCCGGGATGCTCGATACGGGAGATGTAGAGGATGGTTTGGAGTTTAGAGTTTAGAGTGGGGGAGTGGGGGAGTGGAGGAGTGGAGGAGTGGAGGATATCTTTCTGGAGGCCGTTCCAGAGGACTGTCACGTCGGAGTCGCGGCATTTCCAGAACTTAACCATATCGACCTTTGTCGCTCCGCTTACGGCAACAAGACGCTGCGCCTTCTTCGCGAAGAACGGCAGGATATGAGCGAGATAGAACATTCGCGAGCGAGAATACTTACCCGGTATATGGAAGTTCGCGAGGTCGTGTACTGTCGCTGTCGTCGGCAAGGGATACCAAGCGCATACGCGCCTGTTCGCCGCGCAGATCACGAATCCGTCGAACTCGCGCCTGTGGCGCCTGATCCAGAACGGCAATACGAATAGATGCCAGAGCATCGAAATGGCCGGTTTCCTGGTCCAGCGCGGAGCGGCGACGGTTCTAGAACAGCTAGAAATTCCAGAATCGCTAGAAATACTAGAGTAATCCGGCTCTACCAAGAGAGTAAGCTCATGCCCCTGGGCGGCGAGCGCGGCTACGACCTCGCGGACATACACCGAGATTCCGCTCTTCCCGCTGTCGTACGGTATGCACGAAACAAGGAGCCGCATGGTTATTTCCTCCCGAAAAGCGCCTTGAGCTTATCGCTCGTGACCGGTTTGGAGATGATCTTTGCGAAAAGCGTAGGATCGCACGTAGACCCGATTTCGGCGTCGGCAGTGACTGCGACGACGGGAATCCTCGCAAAACGCTTGTCGTCACGCATCGCCTCGGCAAGATGGGTGCCGTCCATCTCGGGCATCCACATGTCGGTAAGGACGACATCAGGTATCCACCCTTCCATGGCATCGAGCGCATTTACGCCGTTCTCGGCGAAGCGTATGTCGGCAACTCCGAGATTCTTGAGATGTATGCCGAGCACCTTGCGGTTTACGGGCATATCGTCCACGACAAGCACCCGTTGGGGGAGAGTCGACATCAAGGCCGCCAATGTCGGGCGCGCGTCGGAATGGGCGGGCCCGACAACTTCGAGATCGGGGATGTCGATGATGAACTTGGTGCCGCTCCCGAATTCGCTCGTCGCGGCGATCGCTCCGCCCGCGCTCTCTATCATGCGCTTTACGATCGGGAGCCCGAGACCCGTCCCCTTGGGCGCGCCGGCTGCGGTCTTCATACGCGTTGCGATATCCTGTACGTACGGATCGAAGAGCTTTGCCATCTTCTCGTTCGAGATTCCGCACCCTGTATCGGAAACCTCGACATGAAGCGTGCTCGACTCCCCGAACCACCGGACGAGAACAGCGATTTCGCCCTTCTCCGTGAACTTCGCGGCATTGCCGACGAGATTTATCAGCACCTGGCGCATACCCTGCTGGTAGAGCTTCACGACCGGCGGCGGCTTGTCGCCCAGGTCGATGCGCAGATTCACTCCGTTTCGGCGCAGGCGCGCCCCGAAGATCGCGGGGAGCTCCTTCATCAGCTGGCCGATTTCGCAAGTCCCGAAACGCATGTCCATCGCGCCAGCCTCGAGCTTGGAGAGGTCGAGGATGTCGTTCACCAGCTCAAGGAGCGCGTTGGAGCTCAGGAGTATTCCGTCGGTATATTCGCGCCTGAGCTTGTCGTCGACGTTGTCGTGCGAGAGGAACTCGGCGAAGCCGACGACAGCATTGAGCGGAGTCCTCAGCTCGTGCGACATCATCGCAAGGAACCTCGCCTTGTCCTGCGCGTGCTTCTCGGCGGCGGCGGCGGCGAGGTTGGCGCGCCTGGTCTGCTTCTTGAGGAGGACTAGCATGACCGCGCCGAACACTATGATGAAAATCAGCACCATTGCGGCAATTTTGAAAACGAGACTCTTCAGATCCGCAAAAGACATGCCGAACATGCGATGGGCGACCTGGCGTTCGAGCGAGTCGGCCATGAACATCTCCTGCAATCTCGTCACGTCGATGATCGCCATCGCCTTCCCCAGGATCGAGACGAGCTCCTTCGGCACGCTCTGCCGCGCAAACAGATCGAACGTCTGGTACTGGTCATTGACGCCCATTTCCTGGGCCACGGCCTGCGGCACGTTTGCCGAGAACACCGATGTCGCCGCATACGTGACGGCGGACGCCTTTTCCGGATAAGGTATCCACAGGTCGGTATCGCCCCTGAGAAACTTCGCCGCCGCGGAGCTCATGTCGGTCTGGGGGGCTACGGCGAAATTGAGCCCCGTAAGGCCTGAGAGTCCGGCGAGCAGATCTCGGACGAATCCGGTCGGAACGCCATTGCCGTCCACGACAGGGAACGGCCACGGCGAAAAGTCTATCACTATCGGGCGCTTGTCCTTGACGCGCTGGGCAAGCCAACTGCTCTCTTCGATTGTGAAGGCGGCGGTGTCGGTCCGTATGCCGTAGTGGTGCTCGCTTATCATCTGGATGTACTTCGGAAAGTTGTCGCACATCTCGTACATCGCATCTTCAAGCTCTTCGAAAACTTTCCTGCTATGAAGCGACGTGCATATGTACATCGGGCTCGAGGAGTAGACGCTCAACGCCTTCTCGTCCTTGAGCTTTGCCGTTTCGACGTCGACGCATGCGTCTATGTCGCCCTTGAAGTACGCCGCGAGCATTTCGCTGTCGGAGGAGAACTCGACGCACTCTATGGATTCGTCCTCATCGAACTGCCTCCTTGCACGCTTGGCACTGACGGTGCTCGCGAGAAGCCCAACCCTCATTCCGTGCCACGTCTCGGGCCGGCCGGGCTTGTAGGGAGTATGGGGCCTGGTCCAGAGATATGTGCGGATCATGCCCATCGGCATATGTGGATAGTAGAACATGCCCCGTCGGTCATCGGCCATGCTGACGCCGCCTATGATGTCGAGTCTCCCGCTCATCACGTCGGCAACGCAATCGTCGAAATTTCCGTAGACGAAGTCGACCTTCCAGCGCGTGTGGTCGACAATGGTCTTCATCCAGATTTCAAGGGCGCCGGAGCGCTCGCCGTCGGGCGAAACATCGAAAATATCGCCTCTGGTGTAGGCCGCGACGCGAACGCGATTGTCCGGCTTCGGAATGCCGAGATACCTCTCCCTCAGCTCGTCGTACAGGTCGACATGGTCGATGTAGCACGTCCTGTAGACGCTCGTGAGCTTTTTAAGAAGCTCGGGATTCTTCTTGTTGACGCCGAAATATACGTTTCTGGAGCCGATCGGCACCACCTCCACCACGCCTTCGGGCCGTCTGCCGAATGGCGTGTAGAGAAAAAGCGCATCGATCTCGCCTTTGTGCAGGGCCTCCACGGCGCCGACGCTCGTAGGAATCTCTACGTAGGCAGGCGAGAGCCGCGCACTCTCGAAGTACTTTTCGCGGTCGTCGTTCGAGATCTGCCCCTGCGAGACCGGCGAGTAGCCGATCCTCATGCTCGGCCAATCGGTGATCTTGGAGGACAGGAGCTCCTTCGCCCGCGATGGCGTCGCGTAGAGCGCGAAGTGCATCCTGCAGAGCGGCTGCAGGGGGAAGTCGAATTCCTCGAGAAGCTTCTTCGTCCGGAACGCCGAGCATATGACGTCTGCGTTCGAGACGTCCATGTATCCGTCGTCGCCGAACGCAAGGTACGTGTGCTCCAGACCGGCGGTCGTGAGCACATCGTGCATCACGGCAGCCGAAAAGTCGATGTCTGACTTGGCCCAGTAGTCGAGATTCGGGTCGCGCTCGCAGCAGGCGACCTTCAAGCTTTCGGCGAAGGCAGCAAATGCCGCAAAAGCCGCAAACAGAAGGATCCGGACTTTTTCTTTGAAATACATCATCAGAACTTCGCGTCGGCGACCGTAGGAACGATTTCGAACACCCTGCTCACCTTCGTGATGTCGAATACGATCTTCGGCCCGGGCTGGAGGGCCGCGAGTATGACCTTGCCTCCGCCGGCCTTGACCTTCTGAAGCACCTGTACGAGTACGCCGAGCCCGCTGGAATCGATGTGCACCATGCTCGAGAGATCAAACAGAACGTTGACGCCGTCGTGCAGCTTTCCCAGAACTTCCTCGCGCAACGCAGGCGCGACAGCTGCGACAAGACGCCCGTCGACAGCGATGTGCAGAATATCACCTTCTTCATTTATGTTCCATGCCATGTTCGTTCTCCTTATTTTTGCCGATAGAAATCAATTGAAGACTTCCCAGTCGCGCCTCAATGTCGGCGAGATTCCGCTTCGCTCGCGTATCGCCTTTTCGACGCCCCTCAAAACGCGCACCTCCGGCACAAGGCCAAGCGTAGCGACGGGTCCGAGCGATCTGCGGCGGACAAACCACCTGGCGACATTGAAGAGAGTTCTTCCGGTCGCCCCGGGATCATTGGCCCCCGCCGCCATGACTTTGTCAAAAGCGTCAAGCCAGACTTCGCGCGCAGTCTCCCAGTCGCAAACGGCATTATCGGCCGGGCGGAACTTCCACTCAAGAGCCTTTCTGTAGAGCTCGTCGCCGACAGCCTCGGCGCGGTCGAGCGCTCGCCACTTGTAGCCGCGGCGCGCGACAAGAAGCGCGTCAGCCGCGCCCAGCACGCACTTGTTTATGTTGCGAGCAATGAAATCGGATGAATTCTTTTGCTTTGCAAGCAGGAGCCCCATTCCGCGGTTCAGGAGGAGGCGCGCCGCCTCGCCCCAAGGAAGGTCTTCGACGGGATAATGCTTCACTGCGGCGAAAAGCTCCTCGCCTTTCTTTCCTGCTACATCGAAGTAGCCGCGAAGAAGCTCCTGGATCATTATGCGGCGCTCGTCGTGGCGGATCCGCCATGGGGTGCGGACGATGAAATCGACGTCAATGCCGAGCTTTTCCGTCCACTTGCGGGAAATCGGCTCGAGCGCGGCAGCGATTCGCGGAACGTCGCTCCCCTCGTCCGCCCCCTCGTCCGTTATCGCGAAGAAATCCATGTCGTTAGAAAGCCGGGCCAATTCCCTCACACCACCTTCGCCGCGACCGTAGCCTCCGCCGAGGACAACGCCTGCAAGACGAGGAACTTCAAGCGCCTCGATCTCGCGCCCGATCTCCGCGCACGCTTCGTCGACGTAGCGGTCGAGCTCAGGATTGTCCTCTGCGACGTGGCGACCCATTCATCCCCTCCTCTCGAACGAACGCCCGCGCAGGAAATGCCATATGCTGCGCATCCATCCGAGCCCCGTCGGTATGCGGCGGGCAAGGCCCGGCTCCTCAAGGTCTACCCATGTACCGGTCTCGGCGTCGATTACGCGTCGGCCCATGACGATCTTACCGTTCAGATCAAGCCCTATGCCGATATACGTGTCGCGGCCAACGACAGTGTCCTTCAGGCGCGCGCCTTCGCTCACGAACGACCCGCTCTCCACGATTACGTCGCCGTCAAGGATGACGTTTCGCCCGAGCCAGATGTTGTCCAGGAGAAGAACCGGCGGCTTCACGCTCGTACCATGCTCCATGATCACGTTGCTCCCCATGTGAACGCCCTTCTCGGACGAGTAGCCGGGAACGGTGAACATGTCGGGGTGCCTGATGACGATGAAGTTCAGCATGTGCCACGCCTTGATGTCGCGTATCACTATGCCTTGCGGCACTACGCGCATCCACCGCCCGCCTTCACGGCGATAGACGCCGGCGGGCGTTTCGGCGCAGTCCTTTTCGGACACGGGCTTCAGGACGACCTCCTCGGGCGAGTGGATCGCGAGGGCGATCCCCCATACGACAACGAGACCATCGTTGATGACGCTCGTAAGCGGGCTCGAATAGCCCTCGATATCGTTGAGGCCCTTCGGAACCCGCCCTTCGCCCTTGAGGTAGAAGACCGGAAAGCCCGTTCTTGTCATATCGGCAAAATCGTCCGCAAGGCTCTGCGAGAAGCACCAGTCGAGCACTTCGGTGAACATGACTCCGAAACGCTGGGCGCGTTCTATCGCGTAGTCGATGACCGGCCGCCCGGCCACCGAAAGCTCGGCCGGGCTTGTTCCGGGAAGGATCTCCTGGACCCATTCAAGTTCACGCGTCGAAGGGATGAAAAGGACGTTGTCCATCAGTACGCCCCCTTTCCGCCGAGAATCGCGGGGACGGTCTTGAGGAGGATCACGATATCCTTCCATACGCTAGGCGCGAGGATGTACTCCTTGTCGAGCCTTACCTGCTCGTGGAAAGGAATCTCGCTCCGGCCCTTTATCTGCCAAAGGCACGTTATCCCCGGTATGACGTCAAGGCGCTTGCGGTCGTCGAGGGTATACTCCGCTACCTCCGACGGAACCGGCGGACGGGGCCCGACGAGGCTCATGTCGCCGATGAAGACGTTCCAGAGCTGCGGCAGCTCGTCGAGTGAAGTACGCCTCAGTAGCTTGCCCACCTTCGTGATGCGAGGGTCGTCCTTCATCTTGAATATGACGCCGTCCTTCGACTCGTTCTGTGACATGAGCTTCGCCTTCAGGGCCTCGGCGTCGGTCCTCATGCTCCTGAACTTGTAGAACCTGAAGTGCCTTCCGTAGCGGCCGACGCGGACCTGGGTGAAGAAGACGGGCCCGGGGCTCGTGAACTTGACGGCCGCGGCGATTCCGAGGAAAACAGGCGAAAGAAGCACCATGCCGACCAGGCTGCCGACGATATCCATCGCGCGTTTGACGGCGTAGGTCGATCTTACGGTGAACTTCCATGCCTGGAGGCGAAGGCTGCGCCGCTTGTTCCCGTTCCGACGCGAAGCAAGTTCGCGTATCAGCTGGTCAAGGTCCGCGTCCTTGGTGTTATCGAGGAAACTGGCCATCGCGCCTCGTCAAAGTTCCTTTTCAAGCTCCTTGAGCCGGGCGATGAGGGTGTCCGCCTCGGCGCCGTCCTTGAGCGCCGACGCCTTGCGCAAGGCTATCGCAGTCTCGGCCATGGCGCTGTCGCCGGTCGCGAGCGCGTTCCCCTTGATCGTGTGGGCGACCTTGTCGAGCTTGTCCCATTCGCCGGCGGCTCGAGCAACGTCGGCCTCGCCGAGCTTTTCCTTCAGCGAGGAGACATACTCGACGTATATCTCGCCGATGACGTCGGCATCGCCGCCGAACTGTTCATCCAGATAGACCCTGCAGCATTCCTTCATGTCATTTTCTCCTTGGCATTAAGCTTGGGGGG
>Ga0310690_10003262_pt1 | contig 24675 bp, 23 predicted proteins | sample AusTroGonzalo_MG_2_FD_207661 | JGI IMG/M metagenome (GOLD analysis project Ga0310690, IMG submission 207661) | Bovine rumen microbial communities from tropical cattle in Woodstock, Queensland, Australia - Gonzalo_04 (v2) (version 2) | ecosystem: Host-associated > Mammals > Digestive system >... | reverse complement strand
ACCGTCACAGACAGTCAAGGTAATACTATACCAAATTCGGCATATAATAGTTATACATCAAATAAAATCACTGAACAATCAGGAAGATTGGTTGGTGATCCAATAATTGAAGGAATGAGTTTTAGAGTAAAAATTAATGCTACATATAATGTAGATAATAATGAAACAGAATAAAACAAGTGTTTTTTAGGAGTAATATATGAAAGGAATAATAGTCAAAAACATAAGTAACGACTACGTAGTTAATAGTAATGGTAATTTATATACTTGCAAACCAAGAGGAAAATTTAGAATAAATAATATAACTCCTCTAGTAGGTGACAAAGTAATCTTTGATGAAAAAAATAATTATATCTTAGAGATTGAACCAAGAGTTAATGAACTAATTCGTCCAAGTATTGCTAACGTTGATATTGCCGTCATTGTTACCAGTGTAAAATCTCCAAACTTTGATACCTATTTATTAGATAAAACTCTAACGATTATCTCATATAATAATATTATTCCTATAATATATTTTTCTAAATTAGATCTATTAAATGAATATGAATATGAACAAATAAGTAAATACATTAAATACTACCAAGATATTGGCTATAAAATAGCCACTACCCCTGAAGATTTACTAAAACTAATAAAACATAAAACTATTGTCTTAACCGGACAAAGCGGAGCTGGTAAATCAACTCTTCTAAACAAAATAAATCCAAAACTACAACTTAAAACTGATAATATATCAAAAGCCTTAGGAAGAGGAAAACACACCACTAGACATACTGAATTATATAATATTGATAACACCTTCATCGCAGATACTCCAGGATTTTCTAAAATTGATTTTCATAACATGCGTGCAATAGACATCAGAGATAATATGAAAGAAATGTTTGATAATTGTAGTCATTGTAAGTATACTGACTGTATGCATATTGAAGAAGATGAATGTTATATCAAAGAATTAATGAAAAACAATCAAATACTAAAAAGTCGTTATAATAATTATCGACTATTTATAAATAGGTGATTTTATGTTAAAAATATCAACTTCTATCCTATCATCAAAAAATAGAATAAAAAGTATTGAATTACTAAATGAAACAAATACTGATTATGTACATATAGATGTCATGGACAATAAATTTGTACATAATTATCAATTTCCAATAAACGAAATAATTAAATTAGCAAAAATATCAAATAAATTATTTGATATCCACTTAATGGTTGAAGACCCTGAAAAATATATTAAAAACCTAAATTTAAACAAAGTAGATTCCATAACAATACATATAGAAATTAATAAAGACATAGATTATCTAATTGAACTGATTAAATCATATGGCATAGAAGTTGGAATTGCCATTAATCCAAATACCAGTATCACAAAACTAAATAGATACATCGAAAAAGTAGATAAAATTTTAGTAATGAGTGTAGAACCTGGATATGGTGGCCAAAAATTTATTGACAAAACTGTTGATAAAATTATAAGTATCAGAAACAAAAAAGCCGATATCTTAATCGAAGTTGATGGTGGAATCAATGATGAAGTAATTGATAAAATAAAGTATATTTCGGATATAGCAGTCGTAGGAAGTTACATCACAAACAGTACTACTTACCAAGAAGCAATTAATAATTTAAAAAATTAGTTGCTTTTTTTATGTTTCAAAAAAACATTATTACACCATTATATACATAGAATACTATGAAAGGTGATTATATGATAAGCAATTTTAATGATGAAGCAAAAGATATCCTAATTAAAGCAAAATTAGAAATGTTAGAATTAAAACACCCCTATGTAGGAACAGAACATCTAGTATTAGCAATTCTCCATTCTAATAATGAAGTAAGTGAAAAATTAGAAAAATATAATCTAAATTATAATAATTTTAAAAAAGAAATATTAAATATTATAGGAAAAGGTACCAAAAAAAGTGACTTTTTTCTTCATACCCCATTACTAAAAAAAGTTATTGAAAATGCTATTATGGATAGTAAAGACAACAATAATGGCGTAGTAACCATTAGCCATCTATTTTCTTCACTCCTAGATGTTGGAGAAGGAATTGCCATTAGAATTTTTATAGGAATGAATCTTAATCTAGATAATATCTATGATGAATTAACAATAAAACTATATGAAAGAAAAAATAAATTATCCAAGAAATTACTCATTGAACAACTAGGTATAAATATCAACGAAAAAGCCAAAAATAATGAAATTGACCCTGTCATAGGAAGAGAAAACGAAATAAGAAAAATCCAAGAAATTCTATGTCGAAGAACTAAAAATAATCCCCTATTAATCGGAGACCCCGGAGTCGGAAAAACTGCAATTATTGAAGCTCTAGCTACGCTAATTGAAAAAGGAGAAATATCAGATAAATTACTTAATAAAAAAATATTTTCACTAGATATGGCCTCTGCCGTAGCTGGTACAAAATATCGGGGAGAATTTGAAGAAAGAATGAAAAAAATTATCGAAGAAATTGAAGAAAACGACGAAATAATTCTTTTTATTGACGAAATACACACCCTGATCGGAGCCGGTGGAGCTGAAGGTGCCATTGATGCTTCAAATATCCTAAAACCAGCCCTAGCAAGAGGCAAAATAAGATGTATTGGAGCAACAACAATAGATGAATATAAAAAACATTTTGAAAAAGACAAAGCATTAGAACGCCGTTTTCAAATTATAAACATCAAAGAACCTTCCGAAGAACAAACAAAAAATATTATTTATAAATTAAAACCAATCTATGAAAAATACCATAATGTAACATTACCAAATGAAATAATAGATGCCATTATTACCCTTAGTGAAAAATACATATATGATAGATATCGTCCAGATAAAGAAATTGATATATTAGATGAGGTATGCAGTAAAGTCAATATAAATAATAATAGTGACTTAATCAAATTAAATACTAATATTAAAAAAATGCAAAAGAAAAAAGAACTATACATTAAAGAAAATAATATTAAAAAAGCCTATGAATATAAAATTAAAGAAACAAAATATAATAATATAATTTCCAAAAAAACAACTAAAAAAGAAGTAACACTCGACGATATTGCCAATGTTATTAGTACCAAGACATCAATACCTGTCTATGAAATACTAAAAGACAGTAAAAAAATTATTGAAGAAATAGAACAGACACTAAAAAACAATATAATCGGTCAAAATGAAGCTATTAATAAATTAATTAATATTGCTAAAAGAATTAAATTAGGATACAAAGAAAATAAATGCATCTCACTCTTATTCACTGGTTCAACAGGAATAGGTAAAACAAAATTAGCCACGACGTTTGGTAATATAATATCAAAACAAAAAGTCATTAAATTAGATATGTCAGAATACTCTGACAGTTCATACATAAGTAAATTTATTGGATCAGCACCAGGATATGTTGGATACGATGACAATAAATATGCCCTAAGTCAAATCAAAGATAACCCAAATGCCGTTATTATCCTAGATGAAATAGATAAAGCACACCCCAAAATCATCAATCTACTATATCAAATATTAGAAGATGGAAAAATTAAAGATGCCAAAAACAATATTATAAATTTCAGTAATAATATAATAATTATGACCTCAAACGCTGGAAATAATCAAATGTACATGGGTTTTAATACAAATAATGATAATTATACTAACCTATCAGAAACTTTTAATATTGCATTTATCAACAGAATCGATAATATTATAAGGTTTAATACTCTAAAAGAAACAGATATAAAAAAAATTATCAAAAAACAAATAGATACAATCAAAAAAAAGTATCATGGTATCAATATAAATATTAGTAATAACACTATAGACGAAATATTAAAAGAATCTAACTACAAGGAATTTGGCGCTAGAAAAATAGAAAAAATCATTAAAAATAGATTAGAAAATATAATTATTGATAACATTATTGAAAATAAAAAAGAAATTAATATTGATTCCATTTTACAGAAGTAAGTGATATAATAATAAATGTGATTTTTATGAGCAAATTATATTATGAACTTCAAAAAAAAGAATTAAATTCAATTACTATACCCAAAAAAATATTACTACACAGTTGCTGTGCACCATGTAGCTCACATGTAATTAATTTATTAACACAATATTTTGATATTACAATTCTTTACTACAACCCAAATATCTCGCCAGAAGAAGAATATAATAAAAGAAAAAAAGAACAAATAAAACTTATCAAAAAAATACCTACAGTTAATAAAATTGATATTATTGACTGCGATTATGACAATGACATATATAACAAAAAAATAAAAGGCTATGAAACGTGTTTAGAACGTGGTGCAAGATGCAATATTTGTTTTAAACTTCGCCTAGAAAAAACAGCATCCTTAGCACATGAAAACAACTATGATTACTTTTGTTCCACATTAACGGTAAGCCCATATAAAAATGCCCCATTAATTAATGAAATAGGTAAATCTTTAGGAGATAAATATGGTATTAAATGGTTATATTCCGATTTTAAAAAAGATAATGGTTATAAAAATTCGATAGAATTATCAAAGAAATATAATTTATATAGGCAGAATTATTGTGGTTGCATATATTCTAAAAAAGATATAAACAACTAAAAAAAGGCATTAATTTTAATGCCTTTTTAAGTATTACATTTGAAAGTAATTAAACACTTCATATCCTAAAAATACACAAGCTGCCAAGAAGAAAACAATAGCCATAACTATAAAGAATCTATTATTTGCAAAACCAGAAGAATGCTTCATACCATTATTTGATTCTTCTTCCGTCAATATTGGTTCATCTTGACCAAACTCTCTAATTGATTCAACTGCTGGAACAGCTATGCTTGGTTCTGCAGCGACTTCATCTAATACACTACTTAGATTTGTTTCCTTTGAACCATCAAAAAACAATTTATCTTCTGGAGCTTTAATATCACTATTTTGATTAATAGGTTTTGGCTCTTCTAATTGAACTGACACTGGTTCTTGAGTAGATGTAGAAGCAACAACTGGAGGAACATTCTGATTATCATTATCAGCACCAATAATATTAATTTTAGAATCTACAGTTGAGACAGGCTCTGTAGAAACCTCAGGAATTACAGGAACAGGTACCGGTATTTCATTAACAATCTCTTCTTGAACTACTGGAGTAGTCACAGGTTCAATAACTGGTTGTGTAGTACCCTCCTCTTTTTTGCCTTCTACAAATATTTGTTCATCATTTATTTCAGTAAAGTCATTACTTGTACTATCAACACGATAATAACTCTCACCTACTTTTGTTACTGATTTTTTTACAGTAGTTATATATGTCTTTTGAACATTAATATTTTGTTCTTTATTAAATAAAACGTTAGATACATTGATAGTTTTACCATTTTTAATAATTATCTTTGAAGAAGGCATTTTATCATTTTCATCATTTATAGCATTAGTAATAAGTTCCTTCACAATATCGCTTAATTTACCCTTTTCAAAACTATCATCGATATTAATCATATTTGAAGTTCCGTCATTATTCTTAATTAGTTTAGATATAAATAAATTATCGTTCTCACTATCTCTCTCTATCCAATAAATGACATAATCACTACCATCAATACCAATACTACAAATAACATTAGCAACCCTATCAATACCATGTTCATCAATTACTTTTACATTCTTACTTTCCATATTTCCTCCTACATACAGCTATCACCTATAGTGCATCCATGCTACAATATTACATTCATTATAGCATAATAACTAAACATATTCAATACTTTTTTACTTTTTTATAATACAAATTACTCATAATTTAATTTTTATTAAAAATTAAAAAAAAGGCTAAAAATAGCCTTTTTAATCTAAAAATTTCTCTTCCAAAACTTCAGCTGGTTCATCGTCAAAAAACTCTTTTTCCAATGTATAACCAATATCCATATACTCTTTAGCTCCAGTACCAGCTGGTATAAGTTTACCAATAATGACATTTTCTTTTAAGCCATGTAATTGATCTACTTTACCCTTAACAGCTGCTTCTGTAAGTATTCTAGTTGTTTCCTGGAAAGAAGCTGAAGCCAAGAATGAATCAGTTTGTAAACTTGATTTTGTAATACCAAGTAAAATTGGTTGTCCAATAGCAGGTTTCTTTCCTTGTAAAATAATGTCCTTATTTCCCTCAGTAAATTTATTAATTGAAACTACGGTACTAGGTAAGAAATTAGTATCCCCAGCATCCATAATTCTAATTTGTGATATCATCCTTCTAGCTATAAGTTCGACGTGTTTATCATTAATATCAACACCCTGAGAACGATATACTTTCTGTACTTCCTTTAATACATACTGTTGAACAGTATTTGGATCAGTCACAATTAGTAATTCTTTTGGACTAATATTACCTTCAGTAAGTCTATCACCTGCTGAAACCTTATCACCTTTCTGAACTCTAAGTTTTGCTCCATAAGCAGTTAAGTGTTCACGAACCTCATTAGCATTTTTGATAAATATTTTTGTACGACCTTTTTGATCCTCAATCTTAGAAATTACTCCATCTATTTCTGCTATTGTAGCTTTTCCTTTTGGAATCCTAGCTTCAAACAATTCTTCAACACGAGGCAAACCTTGTGTAATATCTTCGCCACCGGCAACACCACCAGTATGGAACGTTCTCATGGTCAACTGTGTACCAGGTTCTCCAATAGATTGAGCTCCCATCGTACCTACTGCCTCACCAATCTCAACTACATTGCCAGTTGCTAAATTTCTACCATAGCATTTGCAACATACACCGTGATCAGTTCTACAAGTAAGTACTGTTCTAATTTCTACAGATTCAATACCTGCAGCAATAATTCTATCTGCAATATTTTCAGTTATAAGTTCATCTTTTGCAGCAATTACTTCTTTAGTATTTGGATCGATTATTTTTTTATTAGTAAATCTACCAATAATTCTATCATATAATGGTTCAATAATACCATCTTTATCATCTCTAAATGCAGATACAACAACGCCTTCAGTTGTTCCACAATCTTCTTCTCTAACTATCAAATCCTGTGCTACATCGACAAGTCTTCTAGTCATATAACCAGAATCGGCTGTCTTAAGAGCAGTATCAGCACTACCTTTTCTAGCACCATGTGTAGATAAGAAGAATTCAGAAACTGATAAACCATCTCTAAATGAAGACTTAATAGGAATCTCTACTGGTTCCCCATTTGGTTTAGCCATTATACCACGCATACCAGCCAATTGAACAAAGTTAGAAATTGATCCACGTGCTTTAGAATTCATCATAATAAATATTGGATTATCTTCATATTCTTCACTCTTAGCATATGATTCAAGTTCTTTTTCAATATCTCTCTTAGCTTTATCCCAAATAGCAATTACCAAATCAAATCTTTCTTTTTCAGTAATTAATCCTCTTTGATATTGCTTATTTACCTTCTTAACTTCTTCCTCACTAGCTGCAATGATAGCATCTTTATTCTTACTACTAATAACATCGGCAGCTGAAATAGTTATACCAGCATAAGTAGAATATTTAAAACCTAAATCCTTTAACTTATCTAGCATAATAGAAGTTTCAGTAGTTCTATATTTTTTAAACATCTGCGCAATTATTTTTTCCAAAGTTCCCTTATTAAAAGCTGTTGTTTTAGGAATTTCCTTAATCTTTTTGCTAATATCTTCCCCAGGGGCAATAAAGTATTTATTTGGGGTATATTTTTCAATATTTTCATCGCTTGGTTCATTAATATAAGGGAATGAATCTGGTAAAATTTCATTAAATATCAATTTACCAACAGTTGTAACTAAATATTGATTTCTATGTGAATCTAAAAATACTTTATGTTTAAATGAGTTAACAGGAACAACAACTCTTGTATGCAAATCAATTTCACGTCTATTATATGCCATTAAGGCTTCATTTGCATTTTTAAATATTCTTCCTTCACCATCACGGCCAACTTTTTCCATCGTAATATAGTAATTACCTAATACCATATCCTGACTAGGCGTTACGATAGGTTTTCCATCCTTAGGACTTAAAATATTATTAGCACCTAGCATTAAAATTCTAGCTTCTGCTTTTGCTTCTTCAGATAAAGGAACGTGCACAGCCATCTGATCACCATCAAAGTCGGCATTAAAAGCAGTTGTAACAAGTGGATGCAATCTTATTGCCTTACCTGAAACAAGTTTAGGTTCAAATGCTTGAATACCTAATCTATGAAGTGTAGGTGCACGGTTTAACATAACAGGATGTTCCTTAATAATTTCTTCAACAACATCCCAAACCTTAGGATCCCTAGTATCAATCATTTTTTTCGCTGATTTAATATTATTAGCAAGTTCCTTACTAACAAGGCCGTTTATAACATGTGGCTTAAATAATTCAAGAGCCATCTCTTTTGGAATACCACATTGATACATTTTTAAATCAGGTCCAACAACAATAACTGAACGTCCAGAATAATCAACACGCTTTCCAAGTAAGTTTTGTCTAAATCTTCCTTGCTTACCCTTTAACATACTAGAAAGAGACTTTAATGCTCTATTACCAGCACCTGTAACACTTCTTCCTCTACGACCATTATCAAATAATGAATCAACAGCCTCTTGAAGCATTCTCTTCTCATTCTGAATAATAATTGAAGGCGCATTTAACTCAACTAATTTCTTTAAACGATTATTTCTATTTATTACCCTACGATATAAATCATTCAAATCAGAAGTAGCAAATCTACCACCATCTAACTGAATCATAGGTCTTAATTCTGGTGGAATAACAGGTAGTGCCTCTAAAATCATCCACTCTGGTTTATTACCAGATTTATTAAATGAATCTAAAATATCTAATCTCTTAACCAACTTTAATTTCTTCTGTCCAGTTGCAGACTCTAATTCACTTTCAAGGTTCTGAATTTCCTTTTCTACATCTAACTCACTTAATAGTTGTTTTATTGCTTCAGCACCCATACCTACTTTAAAGGTATTACCATATTTTTCATAATATGCTCTATATTCCTTATCAGATAAAGTTTGTTTTTTTACTAATGGAGTAGCTCCAGGATCTAAAACAACATAAGAAACGAAATAAATAACTTCTTCCAAATCTCTTGGAGACATATCAAGACATAGACCAATATATGAAGGAATACCCTTTACAAACCAAATATGACTAACTGGAGTTGCAAGTTCAATATGGCCCATTCTTTCTCTACGTACTTTAGACTTAATTACCTCGACACCACATCTATCACAGACAATATTTTTATATCTTAATCTTTTATACTTACCACAACTACATTCATAATCTCTAGTAGGTCCAAAGATTTTTTCGCAGAAAAGTCCATCTCTTTCAGGCTTCAATGTTCTATAATTTATTGTTTCTGGTTTTAATACTTCACCATAACTCCAAGACCTAATATCATCAGGTGAAGCAATTCCTATTTTTAAAGCTTTAAATTTATTTGCCTCTAACATTAGAAATCACCTCCCATATCATCATATTCATCTTCAAAATCAATATCAGTATCGAAATCTTCTTCCTCCGACTCATCTACAGATTCAACATCGCCGAACATTTCTGGTTTAACGATTTCTTCAGACAACGGCATTTCATCGTCATCATCATCTTTTTCTAAATCAGCTATACTAACAACTTCATCCTCGTTATTAACAACTGAAATATTTAATCCTAAAGCCTGAAATTCCTTAATCAAAACTCTAAATGACTCAGGTATACTAGGATCAGGAAGTGCTTGTCCCTTTACAATTGACTCATATACCTTAACCCTACCTAATACATCATCAGATTTATAAGTTAAAATTTCTTGAAGAACGTGACTAGCTCCATAAGCCTCAAGAGCCCATACTTCCATTTCACCAAATCTCTGTCCACCAAATTGTGCCTTACCACCAAGTGGTTGTTGTGTAACTAATGAATATGGTCCAGTAGCTCTAGCATGTAATTTATCATCAACCATGTGGTGTAACTTAATCATATACATTACCCCAACATTGATACGATTATCAAATGGTTCACCAGTTCTTCCATCATATAAAACAATCTTGCCATCTGGATCCATTCCAGCTTCTTTCATCATCAAAGCAATATCCTCTTGTTTAGCACCATCAAGAACTGGAGTGGCAACATGAACACCGAGTTTCTTAGCAGCCATACCCATATGAAGTTCCAAAATTTGTCCAATATTCATACGTGATGGAACACCTTGAGGATTCAACATAATATCGACTGGTGTACCATCTGGTAAGTATGGCATATCTTCTTGAGGGAGTATAAGAGAAATAACACCTTTATTACCATGACGTCCAGACATCTTATCCCCAACTTGAATCTTTCTTTTTTGAATTATATATACCCTAATAACTTTACTAACACCACTAGGCATTTCATCGTTATCAGCCTTAGTATAAATTTTAACATCATGAACTATTCCATCCCCACCATGTGGAACTGTTAGTGATGAATTTCTAACTTCTCTAGTCTTTTCACCAAAAATAGCATGTAATAACTTCTCTTCACTTGTCAAATCTGCCATTCCTTTTGGTGTAACTTTTCCAACAAGAATATCCCCTTCTTTTACTTCGGTTCCAATTCTTATAATTCCGTTTTCATCCAAATTTTTTCTAGCATCCTCACTGACATTAGGAATATCACGTGTGATTTCTTCAGGTCCTAATTTTGTATCACGACACTGTATCTCATAATCTTCAATATGAAGTGATGTATAAACGTCATCCTTAACTAATCTTTCATTCATAATTACAGCATCTTCAAAGTTATAACCATTAAAAGTCATGAATGCTACAACAACATTTTTACCAAGTGCAAGTTCACCTTTATCAGTACTTGGTCCATCAGCAATTATTTGTCCTTTTTTAACTTTATCTCCAAATCTTACAATTGGTGTTTGATTAGTACATTCACCCTGATTAGCCCTATCAAAAGTTATTAAATTATAAACATCTGATGCTTTAGCATTCTTAACAATAATTTTTTTAGCATCAACATAACTAACAACACCATCTGCTTTTGCAACAACTACAGCGCCACTATCTCTAGCAGCAACATATTCAACACCAGTACCAATAAATGGTGCTTCTGTCGTTAAAAGAGGTAATGCTTGACGCTGCATGTTAGCACCCATTAAAGCACGAGTTGCATCATCATGCTCCAAAAATGGAATTAAACTTGTCGTAATGGAAACAACTTGTTGAGGTGATACATCAATATAATCTACTTGATCTGAAGAAATAATAACGTTTTCCCCATTAAATCTACCACTTACAGTATTATCTACAATCATATTATTATCATCAACATTAACAGTTGCCTGTGAAATATAGAAATCTTGTTCTTCAGAAGCAGTTAAATAATCTACTTGATCTGTTAATTTTCTATTTTCAACCTTACGATATGGAGTCATAATAAATCCATATTCATTTACCTTAGCATAACTAGCAAGTGAAGTAATAAGTCCAATATTTTGACCTTCTGGAGATTCAATTGGACATATTCTACCATAGTGGCTTGCATTAACATCACGAACCTCAACACCAGCTCTATCCCTAGAAAGACCACCAGGGCCTAAAGCAGACAATCTTCTTTTATGAGTAAGTTCGGCAATTGGATTTACTTGATCCATAAATTGCGATAACTGACTACTTCCAAAAAATTCCTTAATAACAGCCGTAACTGGTCTTATATTAATCAATGTCTTAGGGGTCACAGTTTCCATATCTTGAGTCGTCATTCTCTCACGAATAACTCTCTCCATTCTACTAAAACCAATTTTAAATTGATTCTGTAAAAGTTCCCCTACTTGTCTAATTCTTCTGTTTCCTAAATGATCAATTTCATCATCATGCCCTATACCATCCATTAAATTTAAATAATAAGAGACACTTGCATAAAAATCAGATATTGTCAACGTCTTTACATCAATACTCTGATCATTTCCTATAACCTTAACTTTCTTTTTAGGATCCAATGGAGAATAAACATATAATACTTGAACTAAATTTTTATCATTTAAATCAGTATTAATTTTAGCCTCAACAAGCCCATAACCATCTTGCAAATATTTACTCAATTTCAAAACGTTATCCTTTGTAAGTAATGTACCATCAGCAAATTTTACCTCGCCATCAATAACGATATCCTGTGCTAATACCTTACCCACTAACCTATCTGTAATATTAAGTCTTTGATTAAATTTATATCTACCAACTTTTGCTAAGTCATAACGAAAATTGTCAAAGAATCTAGTAATTAATTGGTTCTTTGAACTATCCAATGTAGTTGGCTCACCAGGTCTTAATTTTTCATATATTTCAATTAAAGCTTCGTCCGTATTTTTAGTAGAATCTCTTTCAATTGTATTTTTTAAATATTGATTATTATCAAATAATTCTAATATGTCCTTATCGCTAGATAATCCAAATGCTCTAAGTAAAGTAGTTAAAGGAACTTTTCTAGTTCTATCTATCCTTACATATAATACATCCTTAGCATCAGTCTCATACTCCAACCAAGTACCACGAGTAGGTATAACTTTAGATGCAAAAACTGGTTTACCATTTTTATCAATTTCACGGGAAAAATATACACTTGGAGATCTAACTAATTGTGATACAACAACCCTTTCAGCTCCGTTTATAATAAATGTACCATAATCAGTCATTAGTGGCATATCGCCCAAAAATATTTCTTGTTCCTTAACTTCACCAGTTTCATTGTTAAATAATCTAGTTTGCACTTTTAAAGGTGCAGCATATGTAATTTGTCTATCCTTACATTCTTTAATAGAATATCTAGGAGTATCAAAAACATAATCATTAAACTCCAATGATAAACTACCATTAAAACTTTCTATTGGAGAAAAATCCTTAAGTACTTCATTAACCCCTTCTGTTACGAACCATTGGTATGACTCTTTTTGAATTTGTAATAAATCATCCAATTCTAAAGAATTTTTAATCATAGAAAAGTTTCTTCTTTTCCTATAATCGCCACTTTGTTTTAACTTATAAGCCATTAATTTTTTCACCCCATACAATATAAATTTTTAAGATTTTTCACGCCAAAAAGACGTGTTACCAATATATAATGTTAACACCATAAATGTAAAAAGTCAACGTCTTATTTACTTTTTGTTTACTTTTTTTCTATTTATTACACCAACATACATGAAAACACTAAAAAAGCTTTATTTTATAACTTTATTATTTCTAATTAATAAAATAAAAAGGACCAACATTGGTCCAATAATTATTTAAGTTCTACAGTAGCGCCTTGTTCTTCAAATTGTGCTTTAATTTGCTCTGCTTCAGCTTTGTCAACGCCTTCTTTAACATTTCCACCATTGTCAGCAATATCTTTAGCTTCTTTTAATCCTAAGCCAGTTATATCTCTAACAATTTTAATGACAGCAATCTTATTAGGACCAGCTGCTGTTAATACAACATTAACCTTAGATGGGCCTTCTTCAACTTGTGCTGCTACTGGACCAGCTGCTACAGCTACAGCAGATGGATCAACACCAAATTCCTCCTTCATTGCATCAACTAATTCTTTAATTTCAAGAATTGACATTTCCTTTAAAGCACTAATAAAATCTTCTTTATTCAATTTTGCCATTTTTATTTCCTCCTTTATTTAATTATTTTTCTTCCTTTTCCTTAGCATATAAATCTAAACATATAGATAAGTCACGTACAGTTCCCATAAGACCAGCTGCTAACTGTGTTAATAGCGTATCTCTTGATGGAATTGCCGCATATCTCTTCAAGTCATCACTTGTTGCTACTTTACCTTCAACAATTCCTGCTTTAAGTTCTAATGCATTATGATCTTTTGCAAAATCACTTAAAATCTTAACTATTGAAAGTTCATCTGTACCAAATGATACTGCACTAGGACCAGTCAAATATTCATTCATATCTATTTTTAAATCATCTAGTGCCCTCTTAGTTAAAGTATTTTTATACACTTTATAATCTGCTCCACTTTCTCTTAGTTTTCTTCTAAGATCAGTTACTTCAGATACACTAAGACCACGATAATCAAACAAAACTACAGACTTTGCATTTTCAAATTTATCTTTAATTTCAGAAACCACTGCTGCTTTTTGTTCAATGATCTTCGCATTTGCCACTATCTTTCACATCCTTTCCTATGCCATAAATAAAAGTCCTCATTACTGAGGACTAAAAAAACATTATTATTTTTTATTCCTCGGTAAGATTTTTAAACATACGTCCTTACTGTCTTTGGCATAAATTTTGCTTTCATTAACATTATACAAGATTATTTATTATTTGTCAAAAGAATTTAAATCAATTTTTATTCCAGGACCCATTGTAGATGATACTGAGATACTTTTAATATAATTTCCTTTAACAGTTGCTGGTTTCAATTTTAATATTGTATTAACAAAAGTATTTAAATTTTCTTCTAATTTCTTTTCATCAAAACTAGCCTTACCAATAATTCCATGAATATTACCGAAACTATCAGTTCTAAATTCAACCTTTCCTTTTTTAATATCTTCTACTGCTTTCTTTGTATCAGTAGTAACTGTACCAGTTTTAGGATTTGGCATTAATCCCTTTGGTCCTAAAACCTTACCAATCTTACCAAGCATTGGCATCATCTCAGGTGTCGCAATAATTACATCAAAATCAAACCAATTTTCTTTTTCAATTTTATCAATTAAATCCATATCACCAACAAAATCAGCTGCAGCATCCTTAGCATTTTTTGCTTGATCACCTTTAGCTAAAACTAATACTCTTTGAGTTTTTCCAGTACCATTTGGCAATACTACAGCGCCTCTTAATTGTTGATCAGCTTTTCTAGTATCCAAATTCATATTCATTGCAACTTCAACAGTCTCATCAAATTTTGCATTAGTTGTTGATTTAACTAACTTAAGTGCTTCATTAACTGAATATACTTTTTTCTTATCAATTTTTTCTACTATTAAAGTATATCTTTTACTTTTTTTCATAATTCCTCCTTATGTGGTCTCGCGGACATAATCCTTCCACATAGGTAAAACCTATATGTAATTTCTTTATTCTACATCTATACCCATGTTACGTGCAGTACCTTCAACTATTTTCATAGCATTTTCCACATCATAAGCATTTAAATCAGGTAATTTAGTTTCTGCTATTTCCTTTAATTGTTCTCTAGTAATAGTAGCAACTTTTTCACCTTTAGCTGCTCCAGATTTAACCTTAGCTACTTTTTTTAATAAAAAGGCAGCTGGTGGAGTCTTTAGCACAAAGTCAAAAGTTCTATCTTCATAAATAGAAATTTCAACTGGTAATACATCTCCTCCCTTATCTCTAGTAGCATCATTAAATTTTGTACAAAATTCTTGCAAATTAATTCCAGCAGGACCTAATACTGTTCCAACAGGTGGAGCAGGTGTTGCTTTACCCGCAGGAATTTGCAATTTAATCTTCTTTGCAATAGCCTTTGCCATCGAATTACACCTCCTATAAATTATAATGTATTTCGCGAGTGGTCATAATAGCCGTCCGCAGCCTCCCACTAAACCTTATTAACTATATAATAATACACAGTCGCAAAATATAATATACCATAATCTTTTATAAATTACAACGTTTTTCTGATTTTTAAAACATTTACTTTAAATTTTCAATTTGTGAAAGCTCAACTTCAACAGAAGTTTCTTGACCAAATAAATCAAGCAATAATTCAACTTTCTTCTTTTCTATATCATAAGAACTAATTTTTCCAACCATGTTCTTAAATGGACCATCGTTAATTCTAACTTGTTTACCATTAGCCAAATCAGTTGCTAAATCCATTCTAGACATTCCCATATTTGATAAGACTCTATCAACTTCTTCAGGAAGCAAAGGAATAGGTTTAGCACCTTTACCAGATGAACCAATAAAACCAGTTACACCTTGAGTATTTCTAACTATAAACCATACTTCATCAGACATAATCATTTCTACTAAAACATATCCCGGAAACATTTTCTTAATTTTTTCTTTTTTAACACCATCTTTATATTCTACGATTTTCTGTTCAGGAACAATAACCCTAAAAATACTTTGTTGAATATCAGTAGAATTTTTAATCATCATATCAAGTTTTTCTTTAACTTTATACTCATACCCACTTACAGTGTTAACTACATACCACTCTTTTTTCATTATTTAGCCAAACTCCTTACTAATAATGATATCCAATCTATTCCATAAAAATATATTCCAAAAAACAAAACAAACATAACTGAAGCAATAGAATATTTAATCAAATCTTTCATATTTGTCCACTTAATTCTCTTGGTTTCAGTAACTACACCTTTAAAATATTTTGAAATAATTTTAAAAATATTTCTTTTTTTTCTCTTTTCTTTCTTAGATATACTTTTCTCAACAATATATTTTTCCCTTTTTTTATTATCCGTTTCTAATGTTTTAACTTTACCTTCGTTTTTTTTCATAAATCCTCCAATTAAATCAAAATAAAAACACCCACGTGCAAATAAAATATAGCACATCCATCTAGATTTGTCAATTATTTTATATAAAAAATAAGAATTGACCAAGTCAATCCTTACATAACCTTTTCGTTTGTTGCAGGACGCACATTTACAGCCTGAAGTCCCTTAGGAGTTTCAACTAAATCAAATAAAACTCTTTGACCCTCGACTAAAGTCTTATAACCATCCTGCTTAATTGCTGAATAATGAACAAAAATATCTTCGTTTTCAGAATAATCAATAAAGCCATATCCCTTTTCATTATTAAACCACTTCACGTTTCCAAACATCTCATAACACCTCACAATCTAGTAATCACTTACAAATTAATTATAAATACAAAACAGGCTAATATCAATAAATATTAAAATACAAAAAACTACATTTTTTATTAACCCGCAATTGAACTTTATCATATTTTTTAAATCTAATTTTATAATAGACCCCAAAATAATGTTTTCATGACTTATTTAAAATAAAAAAATTAGAACATTATGTTCTAATTGAGTTTAATCTTCATCATTTCTAATAATCTATTTAAATCATTATCATTAACAAAACTTATTTCCAACTTTTTATTGCCAACTTTTACCTTCGTGCCAAAATATTCACCAAGTTGTTTTTCAATATAAGCATATTGGTTATTATCTTTACTAACACGACTTACCGGATATTTTTTCTTTACATCTTCCGCCCTAGACATTTTTTCAATATCCCTAACAGACAAATTCTCATCTACAATTTTCTTAGCATAATTAATAATTTCTTCTGAACTTTCAAGTTTACTCAGCTCTCTCGCATGTCCCATAGATAATCTTCCATCTAAAACCATATCCTGAACAGAAGCTGGTAGTCTTAATAAGCCCAAAACGTTTGTCACACTACTACGACTTTTACCTAATTTCAAAGCTAATTCATCTTGTGTAATATGTAAACTATCAATTATACTCTTATATGCCCAAGCTAACTCAACAGCAGTCAAATTTTCTCTTTGTAAATTTTCCAAAAGAGCAATTTCCCTCATAAGTTCATCAGAAAAATCTTTTACTATTGCAGGAATAGTCTTAAGGCCAGCCATTTTTGAAGCTCTAACTCTTCTCTCACCAGCAATTAAATCATATCCTCTAATACTTTTCTTAACAATAATTGGTTGAAATACTCCATAATTTTTAATTGATTCTGCTAATTCCATCAAAGAATCATTATTAAATTTTTTTCTAGGTTGATAAGGATTTGACCTAATCTCTGATAAATCGATATTAATAATATCATTTTCATCGGCTGATTTTAAAATATTAGATTCAAAAGAATCAAAATCCAATACTTCACTATCAAATAACTGCTCAAGTCCTCTACCCAACGCTTTCTTTTTCTGTTCCATTTCTTTCAATTACCTCCTTTGCTAAATTAAGATACGCCCTTGCTCCCTTTCCTCTTGGATCATAATCCAAAATCGTTTTCCCGTGACTAGGAGCCTCTGCTAATTTAATTAATCTTGGTATAATCGTATCATATACTCTTTCTTTAAAAAACTCTTTTATACTACTAATAACTTCTAATCCCAAATTTGTATTTACACTTAACATTGTTAATAGTACACCTTCAATGTCCAAATTAGGATTTACTTTTCTCTGAGCCAACATAACCGTGTTAATAAGTTGCATAATTCCTTCCAATGCATAATATTCACATTGCACTGGTATAAGCACAGAATCGGCAGCCGCCAAAGCATTCGTTGTTAAAATGCCCAAAGATGGTGGACAATCTATTAAAATATAATCATAATTATCCCTAACTTTATTAAGCTCTTCCTTAAGTCGCGTTACACGATTAAACTTCATATTACTATCCTTATATTTTCGTTCAAGTTCAATAAGTTCCATTTCAACTCCAGCTAAATTTAAATATGCTGGAATAACACTTAAATTCACACTGCTAGTCTTAATAATTGAATTTTCTATTTGCGACTTCATTGTAAGTACTTCGTAAATACTATTATTTATTCCCCTTTTATCAACACCAACGCCAGTCGTTGAATTTCCCTGAGGATCCAAATCAATCATCAAAACTTTTTTACCAAGAATACCCAAAGACGCCGATAAATTAATACTAGTAGTAGTTTTACCAACCCCACCCTTTTGATTCACAATAGCTATAATTTTTCCCATGAAACTTCACCTCTCAAGCATATCTTATTACATAATATACGTTCATCTATATTCTACCAAATTTTTTAGAAATTGAAAAGCCCCAATATTTTTATCTTAATAATTTTATAGTATATTAGGCATTTCAATATTTATTTACTTATCATAAATATTTTGCTATAATACATACATATGTGGAGGGTATTATGATCACAAACGATATATTAAAAGAAATTAACAACATTGCTGATGAAAATATTGTTATTGGTGTATCAGCTGGCCCGGATTCTATGGCCTTACTTCATCAACTAAGTAATTTAACAAAAAAAAGAATTATCTGTGCCCATGTTAATCACAACGTACGAAAAGAAAGTTCTGAAGAACAACTATACCTTAAAAAATACTGTACCCTAAATAACATTATATTTGAAAGTACCAAAATTAAAAAGTACTCCGAAAAAAACTTTGAAAACGAAGCTAGAAAAAAAAGATATGCTTTCTATGAAAAAATATTAAAAAAATATAATTCACACTATCTATTTCTAGCACACCATGGAGATGACCTAATTGAAACAATAATGATGAAAATAGTTCGTGGCTCCAACTTAGAAGGTTATGCTGGTATTAAAATGTATAGTGAACAAAAAGATTATATAATAGTAAGACCATTATTAAATAAGACAAAAGAAGATATTATAAAATATAATGAAGGACATAATATAAAATACTATATTGATAATACTAATAATAGCGATGTTTATACTAGAAATCGCTATCGCAAAAATATATTACCACTATTAAAAAAAGAAGATAATAATGTTCATTTAAAATTTTTAAAATATTCTAACACACTCCAAGAATATTATAACTACATTGAAGATATTACAAAAGAAAAAATTAAAGAAATATACTATAACAATATTATTGATACTAATTTTTTTAATAAAGAACATCCCTTCATTAAAAAAAATATTATTTTCTACATTTTAAGTAATATATATAATAATGAAACAAATATAGTAAAAGATAAACATATAATAAGTATTATCAACCTAGCAAATAGTAATAGAGCCAATACATATGTTAACTTACCAAATAATTATATTGCAAAAAAAACATATCAAAAGATAAATATTGAAAAATTAAAAAAGAACTTAACCACTGATTATAAAATTAAATTAGCTAAAACAAACAAAATAGCAAATATAGTAATTAAAAAAACAAATCATAGTGATACTGATGGTAATAACATATGTAGATTAAATTCAAAAGATATAAGATTACCCCTATATTTAAGAAATAAAAAAAATGGTGATTACATAGAAATATTAGGTTTAGAATGTCAAAAAAAAGTTAAGGATATCTTTATTGAATCAAAAATACCTATAGAAAAGAGAAAAAACTATCCAATATTGGTAGATTCAGACGACAATATTTTATGGATTCCAAACATTAAAAAATCAAAATATACTGTTAAAAAAAATCAAATATATGATATAATATTAACTAGTTACGAAGAAAGAGAGGAAAAAAATGAAAAATAAAAAGAGGCAAAACAACTTATTACCATACGTATTTTTATTATTTTTTATTATAATTTGCTTAATTTTAGTTAATACCAAAGGAAAAAAGATTAATGAACTTACAGCTGGTGAATTTATTAATAGTCTAAATAATTCCGAAATATCTGAATTAAAAATTATTACCAAGGTTAGATCTGAAAATTATGAAGTAACAGGAAAACTTAACACATATGAAAAAAATGAAAGTTTTATTCTATACTTACCAGTATCAGAAGAATTCATGAAAAGAATAGTTACTGCTCAAAATGATCAAAATTTTAAATTAGAAATAGAAAAAGATCCAGAAACATCATCTTGGTTAATGATCCTAATGGAATATATTCCAATTATTCTATTAGGTGGTGCAATGATATGGTTATTTACAAGACAACTTGGTTCTAATGGTAAATCACTAGATTTTGGAAGAAGCAAAGCTGTTTTAGTAGATGGTGAAAAAACCGCAACATTTAAAGATGTCGCTGGACTAACTGAAGAAAAAGAAGAAGTACAAGAATTAATTGATTTCTTAAAAAATCCTAAAAAATTTCAAAGTATGGGTGCTAGAATTCCAAAAGGAATATTACTAGTAGGTCCTCCAGGAACAGGAAAAACACTATTAGCAAGAGCCGTTGCTGGCGAAGCAAAAGTTCCATTTTATTACATAAGTGGATCTGACTTTGTTGAATTATTTGTAGGTATTGGTGCTGCCCGCGTTAGGGATATGTTTAAACAAGCTAAAATGAATGCTCCCTGTCTAATTTTCATCGACGAAATTGATGCCGTTGGTCGTCAAAGAGGAGCAGGATTAGGCGGAGGACACGACGAAAGAGAACAAACACTAAATCAATTATTAACAGAAATGGATGGTTTTGGTGCTAATGAAGGAATAATTATTATCGCCGCAACAAATAGACCAGATGTCCTAGATCCAGCTTTATTAAGACCAGGCAGATTTGATAGACAAGTTACAGTATCACTACCTGATAAACAAGCCAGAAAAGAAATATTAGAAGTTCACATTAAAAATAAGGTACTGGATAAAGCTGTATCTTTAGAAAATTTAGCAAAAAGAACACCTGGTTTTTCCGGAGCAGACTTAGAAAACTTACTTAATGAAGCTGCACTATTAACAGTAAGAAGAAATAAAAAAGCCATAACAATGTCAGAAATTGACGAAGCAACTGATAGAGTACTAATGGGACCTGCAAAAGTAACAAAAAAATATACTGATAAAGAAAAGAAACTTGTCGCTTACCATGAAGCCGGACACGCTGTAATGGGAATAAAATTAGATGGAGCTAATGAAGTTCAAAAAATTACTATTATTCCAAGAGGTCACGCCGGTGGATACACCATGATGACTCCAAAAGAAGATAACTTCACTGCCACTAAAAATGAATTATTAGAATCAATTTGTGGATTACTTGGCGGAAGAGTTGCCGAAGAAATAACATTTGATGAAATAACAACAGGTGCTCACGATGACTTCAAAAAAGCTACCAACATTGCTAGAAAAATGGTCACTGAATATGGAATGAGCTCTTTAGGACCAATAATGTATGAAGAACCAACGGAAAACACCTTTTTAGGACGTGACTATACCAAAAATAAGAATTTTTCTGAAACAATCTCACAACAAATTGATGAAGAAATTCGCAGAATAATTCACGAATGCTATGACAAGACTAAAAAGATATTAAAAGAAAATAAAGATTTATTAAAACTTATATCAGATACGCTTATTGAAGAAGAAACTATTACTAAAGAACAAATCGACTCACTTGTTAAATATGGCTACATTACCGTACCAGAAGAATTTTTAACAGAAGAAGAAAAAGAAAAAACAAAAAAAGAAGATAAAGAATCAAATTAAAAAATAAAGACCTAATTAAAATTTTAATTAGGTCTTTACTTAAAAATGTAGATATTTAAAAAAATCTACATTCTTTTTTATAAATATTATCTTTAGTCCAAAATTCTTAAAATAAATTCACCATCTTTTGAATAAAAATATCTTTCTCTAACATACTTAGCAATATAATCGGGATCCTCTAATTTAAGTATATCAGTCTCAAGCGCCTCTTTCTCTTTCACTAAATCAACAATTTTATTTTTAAGTTCCTTTTTTTGAATATTCATATTTCTAATAATCAACATATTACTAACTAGATTATAGCCAAGAACGGCAGTAATAGAACCAAATAAAAGAAAAACAAAAAGAAATCTAACTTTATGCTTTTTTATTCTTCTTTTTTTTGTCTTCATATTAATCCCACCAATCTATCACACCTAATTATAACATAAAATATATTTTATATATATTTTTTTAATCAACATTTTATTATTTTCTTCTATGTGTAAACCAAAGTTTGTTAAGAAAATATACAAACAAATAACCAACCATTATCGATAATAAAAAATATATATGCAAATATCCGTTGTTAATATACATTAATCCAAGAAAATATGCAATTGAAAAAAATAAAACAAAAAAAAGAGACAAAAACAATTTGCAAAAAAAACTATGCTTACTAATATAATTATTAAATATATCCAATAAAAAGTAAAAAAATAAACCAAAAGTAAAAGAAAAAACTAATGAATAAATTTGTATTTTAAGTTCCATTATTTAAATAATTTTCCTAGAAACGACTCTTCTTTATTTTTAGTATGAGCATTTTCCATATATATTAATGAATCAATTTTTCCTTTAATGGATACATTACCTTGATATGTATCAAGTTTCACTATTTCAAGTTCACTTCCCTTAACATTCAAATACCCAAGCGTCGTATCCATTAAAAACTCTTCACTATCAAAACTTTCTATTTTTTTTACCCCCGTGATAACAACATTCTTTCTTTCAGTCAAACTTATTCCGTGATTAAAACTAGCCTCAATTTCTTTAACACTGTCCATTCTCCATCACCCAATTAATTATATGCATTACTAAACAAAAAAATAACACCTATATGGTGTTATTATTCAGCCTTTTCATATGCTTCGATAATTTCTTTTTCAAATATTTGACGAGTTTCAGAATTAATTGGATGAGCTATATCTCTATATCCGCCAGTAGATGTTTGTCTACTTGGCATAGCAATAAACAAACCATTGTCTCCTTCAATTATCCTAATATCATGTACTGCAAAACAATCATCTAGTAATACTGAAGCGATTCCTTTCATTCTTGAGTTTTCTTTGTCAATTTTTTTAACTGTTACTGAAGTAATCTTCACTATGTCTACACTCCTCTTCTAGAAAATAACATTTTCTAAATACATTTTAATCCAAATTACCAATAAAAGTCAAGTAATTTGTCACATTATATACATATTCTAATAGTTTTAGTAATAACATCAATATAAGAAAAACTTTTTATATCACCATTTGCAAGTTTTATTGTAAAAATATTAGTATATAAATTTGCTAAAATACCGGTATATTTATACCTTCTATTCCTACTTCCATAATAAATTACAACTATCCTACAACCAAGTTTTAGAGCCAAATAATTTTTGATACTTTTTATATTTATCATCTTGGATATCCTATATACATTGAACCCTTAGTAATAATCCCCCCCATACCAGAAGCCCCGTATTTAGTCTTTTCTAAAATTTTTATTATATCAATATCAACATTTTTATTTGAAAAAGACAAACAAGAAGCAACAATTGCAGGATCTAATGCATGTATATTAATTCTCTTGGGACTCGACGCAAAATTAGCACCCGCTTTAATTAAGTCCTCATAATTTGATTGACAAGCTCCTGCAACAATGAATAGTTTCTCATGTGCCTTTTCAAATTTTCTTGCTTCAATTACTGATTCAACAAAATTTGAAGTATTCTTATAATTATCTCGCCTGTTTCTTGAAAAAGAATCATGACCAGTAAGCACTAAAATATCAGGTGTATATTTTTTTAGTAATGTAACTACTTGACTCGGCATATCATTTTCCTTTAAATATAGACCATATGCCTTAACTTTATTTTTCTTATAAAATGACATACACTTATCTAAATAATCCTTATCGCCATCCAAATGTAAAACACGTCCTGGCAAATAAAAATATTCATTTCTATTTAAATTTCGATATTCATCGATGCTAGGAGTAAAACTATCCTCTGATTCATTATCACATAATACCAAATCATCCTTATAACAATCAGCATATAATCTAATATAAACACCCTTTAAATAATATATATCACCATTTATATCAATAATTTTAAAAACAATATCATTATTATATGAATTTCTAGTTACATAATCACCTATATTATACATATAATCACCTAATTAAATATATGTAACTTAGAAAAAAAAAGAAGTAAAAATATTATTTCCTAAATATTTTTACATATTTCAATAAATATATCTACCGGTAGTTCCTCA
>Ga0310690_10003260_pt1 | contig 24688 bp, 31 predicted proteins | sample AusTroGonzalo_MG_2_FD_207661 | JGI IMG/M metagenome (GOLD analysis project Ga0310690, IMG submission 207661) | Bovine rumen microbial communities from tropical cattle in Woodstock, Queensland, Australia - Gonzalo_04 (v2) (version 2) | ecosystem: Host-associated > Mammals > Digestive system >... | reverse complement strand
AGGTAATATTCTTTTATGCCCGCGTTTTTCAAAAATTTACCGAGCTCAAACAAGTCATCAAGGCTTAAAAAACGCGGATCGCAGGTTGTGCGACATTCAAAATGAACACCGGATTGAACCAAAATATTAAGGCTTTTTTTGACCTCTTCAAAAGCATCAAAACCGCCTGTGACGGCCTTATATTTTGCTTGTGGCGCTTTAATGTCGAGCCCGACCCAATCAAGATGATCCAAAACGGCCTTTAAGGCGTTTGGCTTGTAGCCGCCCGTGTGAAGCCCAACGTGATAGCCCAAACTTTTAACCGATTTGACGGCCTCTAAAAGACTTTTTTGCATTAAAGGTTCGCCGCCTGAAAAAACAACACCGTTCAAAACACCTTTGCGGCGCTCTAAAAAAAATAAAAATTTTTCAAAAGTCCACGCAGGCTCTTCTTCTTGCTTTAAGGTTTGAAGGCTTTTGTTATAGCAAAACGGGCATCGCCACGGACAGCCCTGCAAAAATGCAACAGCCGCAATATGGCAAGGAAAATCGACGATGCTGAAAGTTTGAACATCGCCGATTAAAAGTTTTTGAATGTCGGACATTTTATTTGTTTTATTCGGCCGCCAATTTGTCAGCATCAATGTGCATTACGGCTTTGTCTTCGCAAAAGCAAAGACGTGAATAATATTCGCTTTTTTTGCCTTTGTTAAATTCGGAAACCGGTCTGTGATAGCCCATCACACGTGTCCAAACTTCGCAAGGTTGGCGCTCGGCGTCGGTTAATTGAATGTCGTTGAAATTGATAATGTTTGTCATGTTTTTTAATCCTTCCGTAAAATAAAATTTAAGTTAAAATTTTTAAGCAACATTTGAGTTTGTGGCTTTAAAGGCCTTAAGCTTTTCTGCCTTTTTCTCCTCATCGCAGATGGGGCAGAATTTGTGTTCGCCGTTCAAATACCCGTGCTTCGGGCAAATGGAAAACGTCGGTGTGATGGTGATGTAGGGCAAACGATAGTTTGTTAACACACGTCTGACCAAATCGCGACAAACCGAAGCTGATGAAATGCGTTGGTTCATATAAAGGTGCAAAACTGTGCCACCCGTATATTTTGTTTGCAGCGTTGATTGCAAATCAAGCGCCTCAAACGGATCGTCGGTATAGCCGACCGGCAATTGCGAAGAATTTGTGTAATACGGATCTTCATTTGTTCCGGCCTGAATAATGCCGACATAGCGTTTTTTGTCTTCTCTTGCAAAGCGGTATGTTGCGCTTTCGGCAGGTGTTGCTTCCAAATTATACATGTGTCCGGTTTCTTCCTGCATTTTAACAAGCTTTGCACGAATATAGTCTAAAAACTTAACGGCAAATTCCTGTCCCCAAGTGTCTGCAACGTTGTGCGCATCATCGGTGAAGTTTCTGATCATCTCGTTGATTCCGTTTACACCGATTGTTGAAAAGTGGTTGCGAAGCGTGCCGAGATAGCGCTTTGTATAAGGATACAAACCGTTGTCAATGAGGCGCTGAATGACCTTACGCTTAATTTCAAGAGAGGTTTGCGCAATGCGCAGCAATTCGTCAACGCGGGCAAACAAGCCTTGTTCGTTGCCTTTATAAACATAACCTAAGCGCGCGCAGTTAAACGTTACAACACCAATAGAGCCCGTTTGTTCCGCCGAGCCGAACAGACCGTTGCCTTTGGCGAGTAATTCGCGCAAATCAAGTTGCAAACGGCAGCACATCGAGCGAATCTGCCCCGGTTTTAAAACCGAATTGATGAAGTTTTGAAAATAAGGCATACCGTATTTTGCCGTCATTTCAAACAACAGTTCCGTATTTTCATTTTCCCACGGAAAATCAGGTGTCATATTATATGTCGGAATCGGAAAAGTAAACGGACGGCCCAAAACATCGCCTTCCATCATTACCTCGATGTAGGCGCGGTTAATCATATCCATTTCTTTTTGCAAATCGCCATATGTAAACGGCATCTCTTCTTGGCCTTCAATGATGGGCAAAAAGTTTTCATCATGGCCTGCGATGTGTCCGCCGATGTAAGGGTGCTGATCTCTTAAATCTTCGGGGCAAACCCAGTCAAACGTAAAGTTTGTAAACGGTGTTTGCGAACCCCAGCGTGAAGGCACGTTTAAGTTATAAATCAGCTCTTGCATGCATTGCTTAACTTCTTTATACGAGAGATTGTCCCTTCTGACAAACGGCGCCAAATATGTGTCAACCGAAGAAAAAGCCTGTGCGCCTGCCCACTCATTTTGAAGCGTGCCCATAAAGTTAACCATCTGCCCCGTTGCGGCCGATAAGTGCTTTGGCGGATTGGCTTCTGCCTTGCCGCGCACGCCGTTAAAGCCCTCTTTAAGCAAAGTTTTAAGCGACCAGCCTGCACAATAGGCTGCAAGCATATCAAGATCATGAATATGAATGTCGCCGTTTCTGTGTGCGTCGCCAACTTCAGAGGGATAAACGGTGCTGAGCCAATAGTTTGCCGTAACCTTGCCGGAAACATTTAAAATCAACCCGCCGTTTGAGTAACCCTGATTGGCGTTTGCGTTGACGCGCCAGTCAAGCTTTTCGAGATATTCATTAATCGAGCTTTCAACATCAACCATCGTCTTTTTGTTGTGGCGCATCCAGTTCCTTTTTTCGCGGTAAAGAATGTAGGCCTTTGCCGTTTTGAAGTGGTTTTCTTTAATTAAAACCTTTTCAACCAGATCTTGAATATCTTCAATGGAAAGAACCTCGCCTGCATGCGCCTGTGCAATTTCAAGCAAAACTTTTTCAGTTAAAACATGGGCGCTTTTTTCATTCAGTTCACCCGTTGTGGCGCCGGCTTTTAAGATGGCATTATAAATTTTGCTCGCATTAAAGGGCGCAAGCGTGCCGTCGCGTTTTGAAACTTGATTAACCCTTGCAGCACATTCAAATTTAAGTTCGTTGTTATTTTGTTTAGACATTTGTTTTTTTTATCCCTACATCGTCAAAATAAAGTTTTCAGTTCAAGTGTGTTAAATTGTTTAGAACATACAATATATTGTGTTAAAAAAAAGTAAAGAAACAATATATTGTATGCACAAAAAATTTTTTGGAGTTTCAAAATGATTTTTCTTAAGTCTTACAAAAATCAAAAAAATCCTCAAGTAAAAAATGGTAAAAAAATGGTTAAAAAGTGCTATCTCATTATAAATGAAACAAAAATTTTTTTTGAAAAAGTGGATAAAAAGATTAACAAAAATAAAACGCCAAAAAATCAGATAATTAGTTTTAAGAGTTTGAATTTTCAACATATATTTTTATGCTATGCAACCAAAATGTGTCTGTTTTTTTTAATGCAAAAAATAAGATGTGGTCAAAACAACTTTTGACCACATCAATGAGGGTTCAAAAAGGAAAAGAGTCGGGCTTAAATGTCTAAATTGACAACATTCAACGCATTTTCCTGAATAAACTCTTTTCTTGGTTCCACAACGTCGCCCATGAGTGTTGAAAACACTTCGTCTGCTTCTTCCATATGGTCGATTTTAACTTGCAAAAGCGAACGCGCTTCTGGATCAAGCGTCGTTTCCCACAGCTGCTCCGGATTCATCTCGCCTAAACCTTTATAACGCTGTAGCGTGATGCCCTTCTTTCCGGCGCCGATCACTGCGTCTACCAAAGCAACCGGTCCGTTAATGCGCTTGATGTCGCCGTTTTTGGAAACCAGTTTTAAGGGATGTTCGAAATTTGATTTTAAGAAGTCAACCATATCGTTTAAAAGTTTTGCTTCCACGCTGTCAACAACGCTTGAACCGATGATGTGTTCTTCTTTAACACCGCGAAGCGTGCGGTAAAACGAAATTTCACCGTTGCCTTTAAGCTCGGCCTTCCAGCCTTTGTCATATTCGGCTTCGGTTGCGTCAAGCTTCATACACAAGGCATCAAGCGCCGATTTTAAGGCTTGCCTGTCGCTTAAAAGTTCCTGATTAAACAGGCCCGAGACAGCCATCTGCGCCACAATTTTTTCGGGCGCTTTCACGGAAAGTGTCGCGATTAAATGGCGCGCTTTCATTGTTTGATGCACAAGGGCGGCTAAATCTTGCCCGAAAATCTTTTCGCCGCTATACGTTTCAAGCGTTGCCTCGTCTGTGCCGCCGCCGATGAGATATTCTTCCATTTCGCGGTCGTCTTTTAGATAAATAATCGAATTGCCGCGTTTGGCTTTATACAAAGGCGGTTGAGCAATATAAACATAACCGCGCTCAATCAGCTCGGGCATTTGGCGATAGAAAAACGTGAGCAAAAGCGTGCGGATATGCGCGCCATCAACATCGGCATCGGTCATAATCACAATTTTGTGATAGCGGCACTTGTCGGCATTGAAATCATCGCGACCGATACCTGTTCCCAGAGCCGTAATAATTGTGCCAATCTCCGCCGAGTTGAGCATCTTGTCAAAGCGCGCGCGCTCAACGTTTAAGATTTTGCCTCGAAGCGGCATAATGGCTTGGTTTTTGCGATCGCGCCCCTGTTTGGCCGAACCTCCTGCCGAATCGCCCTCAACGATAAACACTTCGGAAAGCGCCGGATCTTTTTCGGAACAATCCGCAAGCTTTCCCGGCAGAGTTGAAATGTCTAGAACACCTTTGCGACGCGTGAGTTCTCTGGCTTTTCTTGCTGCTTCGCGTGCGGTTGCTGCCTCAACGATTTTGCCGACAATAATTTTTGATTCGTTCGGATGCTCGTCAAGCCATTCTTTGAGTTTCTCGCCCACAACACCCTCAACAACAGGCCGAACTTCAGAAGAAACGAGCTTGTCTTTGGTTTGGGACGAAAACTTCGGATCGGGCGCCTTAACCGACAAAACGCACGTTAAACCTTCGCGCATGTCCTCACCCGTGATTACGGTTTTTTCTTTTTTAAGCAAGCCTGTTTCGTTGATGTAGTTGTTGATCGAGCGAGTTAGTGCTCCTCTGAAACCGGCAAGGTGCGTTCCGCCGTCTTTTTGCGGAATGTTGTTTGTGAAGCAAAGCATGCTTTCATTATATGCATTCGTCCACTGCATGGCAACTTCGACGGTGATGTCATTCTGCTCGCCCGTAAAAGCGATGATGTTGTCATGCAAAGGGGCTTTGGCTTTGTTTAAGTGTTCGACAAAGGCAGACAAGCCGCCTTCATAGTGAAAATCTTCCTCTCTTTTTTCAATGCCGCGGTTGTCAATCAGCTTCAAATAAACGCCTGAGTTCAAAAAAGCTTTTTCCCTGATGGCGCGCTCAAGCGTTTCAAACGAAAATTCGGTTTGCGTGAACGTTTTGGAAGATGGCAAAAACGAAACTTCCGTGCCATGCCTGCCAACCGCATCACCCACAATTTCAACGTGTTTGACAACGTTGCCGTCGGCAAATTCGGCCATATATTCTTTGTCATTTCGCCAAATTTTAAGCTTGAGCCAAGTTGAAAGAGCGTTCACAACCGAAACACCAACACCGTGAAGTCCGCCCGAAACCTTATAGGAGTTGTTGTCAAACTTGCCGCCCGAGTGAAGTTCGGTCATAATCACCTCGGCTGCCGACACACCTTCTTCCTTATGCAGATCAACCGGCATACCGCGCCCGTTGTCGCGAATGGTTGCCGAACCGTCCGGATTTAAAATGACTTCCGTTTTGTCGCAAAAACCGGCCAAAGCCTCGTCAATGGCGTTGTCCAAAACCTCATAAATCATGTGGTGCAAACCGGAACCATCATCTGTGTCGCCGATATACATGCCCGGTCTTTTTCTGACCGCGTCCAAACCTTTCAAAACCTTAATTGAATCGGCATTATATTCCTGCTCGCCTTTCAAATATTCTTCTTGACTTAAATCTGTCATTTTTACCCTGCTTCGTTATTGGTTATTAAGCTTGAAACATTATAGCGCAAAGAGTTTTTTTGCCAACTCAAAAATCAAGTTATCAACGGTTTTTATTTTTAAAAGATTCAATCCGGCAAGCCTTGAGGGGAGCCGCCGGAATTTTTTAAAAGGAAATCAGGGGGCTTTTACGAGTCTTTTTTTAAGCTTTTGATATATTTTAAGACGCGTTTGTCCGCCCATTTGGCCGTTCCTTTAATGCGGCCGATTTCTTGAGCGTCTTCGTTAATTAAAACAGTGTGCGGCGTTGTGAAAATGCCGAAATCGGCAGCCAGATTGCCCTTGTCGTCGGTGTAAAATTCCAAATCCGTCGCGCGGTATTTTGTTAAGAAACGGCGTTGTTCGTCGGTGTTTTTCCATTCCTTTTTGGGCGAAATCAAAACAAGGCGGATATTTTCTTTTAAGGCCGCTTTGTAAAAAGTGTTGAGATCTTCAAGCTCTTTAACACATGGCCCGCAAGTGCGCGACCAAAACATTGCCACCACAAACTGTCCCTTAAAATCGCTTAAACGAATCTTTTTGCCGCTTTCGTGAATGATTTGTGTTTTTGGAACATCGCGCGAAAAGGCAAAAATGTTGACGGCGTCTTCTTTTGCAAAAGTTTGGAAAGCCAAAACAAGGCTGCCCAAAAAAACAAATGTTGATAAAATATGACGCATTAGCTGTGAAAATCCTTTAAATTATGCTATACTTTTATAGCCGATTTTGAATATAATTCCTATTAAAGCGTGATACAATGAAAAGGTTAAAATTTATGAAATGTTTTTTTTATTTTTTTAAAGCGATGATTGTTGCCGCAATCGTTTTTCAAATCGGCGCGTGCGGCAAAATTTCAGATCCGAAACCTTATGAGCAAAGCGGTTATCCGCACACATACCCAAAAATTTGAGGCAAAAAAATGGCAAATAATCAAAACGATAATATAACAGATGATATGATTCCTTATGTGGAATTTGCCGACAACGCAAACGAGCGCACACCTTGCGTTTTGGTGCTTGATTGCTCGGGTTCAATGCGCGGCGAACCCATCAAACAGCTTAACGCCGGCTTAAAGGCATTAGAAAAGGAACTCAAAGAAGATATTGACGCCTCTTCGCGCGTGCAGATTCTCATTATTAAGGCCTGCGGCAAGGAAGACGAGCCGGTGGTGGCTTCCGATTGGGTTGATGCAATGAATTTTACGGCCCCCTCAATGGAAGCTGGCGGTTTAACACCTTTGGGTAAAGCGGTTACGCTTGCGTTAAAAAAAATCGAAGACCAGAAAGATTTGTATGACACCTGCGGTGTGAGTTCGAAAAGACCGTGGATTTTTTTGGTTAGCGATGGCGAACCGACGGATTATGACTGGGAAAAAGCGGCAGAAAAATGTTGTCAGGCACAAATTGATAAGAAAGTGATTGTGCATGCCATCGGCACGCAGGGCGCAAATTTGGAAAAGCTTGCGAAGTTTTCGATTATGGCGCCGAAAAGATTGGTCGGTTTGAAGTTTACGGAATTCTTCTTGTGGCTCAGCCGCAGCGTTTCGTGTGTTTCAAAAGCGGCGCCCCACGCCGATGATTTGCTGAAAGACATCAATGCTTGGAACGAAGAATAAAGCAAAAATTGTTGGGGTGAGTGTTGTCGGACCTTATCACAAGGCCAAAGGCTTGAAGTGTCAGGACTGTTTTGCGTTTTTTCAAAATGCATCACGCGTGGTTGCGGTTGTTTCTGACGGTGCGGGTTCGGCAAAATACGGTAAAATCGGCGCAAAAAATGTGTGCGATGTTTTATGTCGGGTTCTTAAAAGAGCAAAATTTGAGAACATCAAGCAAGATGTTGTTGACGCCATTGAAGCCGCGCGCGATGCACTTTTGGTTCACCGATTAAATAAGCCAAAAAATGAAGACGGATTGGTCGATTTTGCGGCAACACTTGTCGGCGCGGTTTATTTTAAGGGCAGGGGATTTTTCTTTCACATCGGCGATGGTGCAGCAATTGCTTTGCTTGGTGAAAACAAGGACAGCTATGTGATTTCCGAGCCGGAAAACGGCATTTTTTCAAGCGAAACCTTTTTTTATACGATGGACGATTGGAAAGACAGTTTGCGATTTACGCCCTTTGAAAACGCATCAAGCCTTTTTTTAATGACGGACGGCGTAACGGGGTTTGCTTTAAAAAAAAGCACGCGCTCGTTTGAAAAAGGGTTTGTTTTGCCAATCAATCGTTTTTTGGAAGGCCAAACAGATTTGAAACATGCCAAAAAAGCCTTAAAAAACACGCTTGAAACGCCAAAGGCACAAAATTTGAGCATGGACGATAAAACGCTGGTTTGGGTGCGCGTGTGATGGAAGAGAGTTTGATTTATAATGCAATTTTTTCGGACGGGCATTTTGAACGCGAAAAGCTTGGCGCGCTTATCAACAAAGGCGGTGCGGCCGGCAAAATTTACGAAAGTGTAACACACCCTGAACTCGTTGCAAAAATTTTTCATGACAGAGCAAAAAGCAAAACAAACCGATTAAAGCTTGAGGCAATGCTTCAAAACAAACCAAACATCGAGCCGGTTTGGGAAAATGGTAAAAAATTTATTCAAATTGCTTGGCCGGAAGCAGTTTTGGAAGATGATGAAGGTTTTTGCGTGGGCTATTTGATGCCGCTTATCAACACAAATGAGGCAGTTTGCCTTGACCATTTAATGCAAAAAGCCGTGCGCCAAAAAACAGGGCTTCCGGAAAATTATAAATATCGCTTGAATGCCGCATATAATATCACGGCGATGGTGGCGGCTTTGCACCAATGCGGACACTATATCATTGACTTAAAACCGGCCAATGTGTCGGTTTATAAAGAAAATATGCGGGTTGCGATGTTTGATTGCGACGGTTTTTCCATTAAAGGTGATAGAGCACGTTATCCTGCCGAATTTGTGAGCGAAGAATATATTTATCCCGAAGGTATGAGCCAAACACCCGAAGAAATGGGCGAAGAACAAGACAAATTTGCGCTGGCCGTGATTTTGTTTAAGCTCTTAAACAACGGTATTCACCCTTTTTCGGGAACGCCGCGCAAAAGCGGGGGCGAAATGGACGATATTCAAACACGCATTGAAAAATATCATTACGCATACGGCCTGTGGCCGGACACATATCAAGATCCACACCCATACAGCATACACGAATATCTCGATTCAAAAACGCTTGAGCTTTTTGACCGTACTTTTGTTAAAAACAAACAAAGGCCGACGGCAAAAGAATGGTATGCACATTTGACATATTTATTTAAAGTTTACAAGGAATGCAAAAAAAATCCGAATCACGGCTATTTCACGGCAAAAGGCTGTGGAATGTGTGTTATGGAGGACAGATTTAGGGCCGCCATAACGGCAATTAAACAGGAAAAAGAAGCGCCGCAAAAAATCAGGGGAATGGATGTTTCCGAGCTGACGAGCGAAAAAAATTTGGCTTCAAAACTGCAAAAAAGGCGAGAGTTCGTGCGCCTAAACAAATTGGCACTTTTTTTTGTTGTTTTGTGGCTTTTCTTTTTCGGTGGGCTTTGCCTGATGCTTTATCCGTATCGCGATGTTTTGTCATCAAAGGGATGCTTCTTGCAAATTTTTGTTTGTGCAATCTTTTTAAAATTGCTTTATGTCGGGCTTGATGAAGGCAAAAAAATTTTACCGCTTTTGAAATATGATTTGCTCGTTAATATGCTCAAAATTTATGCCCTTATTAACATTATTGTTTGTTTTTTTGTAATAAACGGGTTTGATTTGAGCCTTTTTCGGATTTAAGCGAAATAAAAAAAAGAGGTCACACGACCTCTTTCTATTCTGCTAAACGCATTTCTGCACTATATGCAACACCGTTGCTCCATATACTTGTGCGCGATTTCAAACAAACCTTGAGGGTTTTCTTTGAAGATGCCTTTGCATCAAAATAGCCTTGCGCGGCAAGCAGTGCTTCCTGTGCGGGTGTGATAAGGGCATACACATAAAATGTATAGCGCCCCTCTTGAATCGAACCTGCGATTGCTCTTTGCTCTTCAGGGATGCGCATGAGTGCCGAACTGATTTCGGAAAGCTCGTAAATTTTGTCTTTTCGGATTGTTTTTGGAAGATAAGCACCGCGAACAATCAAGACAAGCAAAAAGAGCAATGCGTAGCCAAGGAGACTGAAACCTTGCGGATTGACGGTTTCAAGAGTGAAGCTGTATCCGGCAAAGGCGCCGACAAGAACAGAGCAAACAAGGAAAACCGTGTTGATGAGTTTAACATCGATGTGCTTTTCCAGCTTTGGGCTGATGAGCAAAAGCACAAACAGGAGTCCGATAAACACTCCAAGTAAAATTGTGTAAAGCATAATTGAAATATTTTTAAGATGAACAATAGTAAAGTTGATAATCCGATTATAGATTGCTTCAAAGGTTTGTCAAGACGTTTTTGTTTTGAAGGCATAAGATGAAAAAAAAGATGGCAACGCGAAAAAAACGAGCTATCTTATAAAGTAAAGTTTTTTTAAAAAAAGATTTTTGAGGACAAATGAAAGTTTATAAGGTCGGCGGTGCTGTCAGAGATGCGCTTTTGGGGGCAAGAGCAAAAGACAATGATTATGTTGTTGTCGGAGCAACGGCGCAAAAAATGCGCGATTTGGGCTTTGTTGAAGTTGGCAAATCTTTTCCTGTTTTTTTGCACCCCGAAACGAAAGAAGAATATGCTTTGGCACGAAAAGAGGTTAAAACAGGCTTAAAACACACCGATTTTTCGTTTGATTTTTCGCCTGATATTACGTTGCGTGAAGATTTAGAGCGGCGCGATTTAACCTGTAATGGGGTTGCGTATGACGAAAAAACAGGTGAATATATCGATTTTTTCGGCGGCATACAAGACATTAAAAAACGCATTTTGCGCCATATCAATGCCGAGCATTTTGTTGAAGATCCGCTTCGGGTTTTAAGGGTTTGTCGCTTTAGCGCCCAGCTCGATTTTGAAGTTGCAGATGAAACGTTTGCACTTTGCAAAAAAATGGTTGAAGACGGTGCAATGAAAAACCTGACGGTTGAGCGGATATGGGACGAGGTTGTTAAAGCGCTCTGTTCAGAGCACAGCGAAAGATTTTTTATGCTGATGCACGACCTTAGTGCTCTAAAAGAAATTATGCCTGAAGTTGAAGCCTTGTTTGATGTGCCGGAAAAACTCAAATATCACCCCGAGGGCACAACATTTGGCCACGTGATGAGCGCCCTTAAACTTTCAAAGGGCGAATCGGCACTTGTTAAATTCGGCGTTTTAACCCACGATTTGGGCAAAGCCTTAACAAACAAAAAAGAATGGCCCTCGCACCACGGACATGATGTATTGGCCGAAAAGCCGATTAAAACTTTGTGCAAACGGCTGAAAATTCCAAACAGGTTTTTGCGCTTTGCGCTTGCAAGCGCGCGGCTTCATATGCTTTATTTTTGCATTTTTGAAATGCGAACGCTCAAAATTTATGAACTCATCTCAAAGCTTGTCATCAACCACACATCATATTTGGAAGAATACATTAAAGTTTGCCGTGCAGATTTTGAAAGTTCAAACTGCGAAGACAGAGCCGCGGGGCGCGCCGGATTTGAACTTAAGGCTGAGCTTTTAAGGTTTGCGCTTAAAGAACTTGAGAAAATTAAAGCGCAAGATTTGCCAGACTTTAAGAAAATGCCGAAAGATGAGCGGTTTGCAAGTGCTTTGAAAGCTTATAAGGTTTTGGTGCTTGATCAAAAAATCAGAGAATTTAAAAACAAAAAGGGGTTGTCTTTTTAAAACAAACCCCCTCTTGAAAAATTTTACTGTCGCCACTTGGGAATCTCCGGAGCCTCTTTGAGGTACTCCCCAAAAGCCTTGTGGCAGACACACTCGCTATCGCGGCAGGTGCGTTCGGCAAAGAAATAAATAGGTTTGCCGTTCTCCCATCGGCGGGTGTAAATAATCTTCGCACCCCCCTCATAGTCGTAGGCTGTTCCCCACGTTTCAATCCGGACTTCATCTCCCGCATAGACCGGCACGCGATTGCCCGTCCTCAGAGATGTAATCACTCCGTTTTCATCAAGCCACCCTGGGACAATTGCCCAGATTCGCGGGCTCGTGAAATCGCTCGTATCCAGTTGTTTTGCCGGAGAAACGGGACGAATTCTGACAACACTGACGAGCTGGCGGCCATTAGCCTGCAAATTCTTAAAACTTTTCATTTTTTGAACATTTTATTTGGTTAATAATTATTTTTCACAAACTCAATATAGCCGAAAAGTAAAACTTTGTCAAGATATATTTTGCAAATTTTTACTCTTTAAAATGACAAAGCGCCAGTTCTTGCCTTAACTTGTTAATTCTTGCAAGCCATTCAAAGGTGTTTGGAAATTCTTTAGCACTCAAACGGGAGAGTTCTTTCCCGACTTTTTGTCCGCCGATAGGGTAGGTGGGGCAATTGTCATAATTTATCTTGCATGAACAAGCCGATAAGCTCGCCATCAGAAGCATTAGGCTTGCTCCAAATTTGAGCTTTTTCTTTTTGAACATATTTAATCACCTCCACCTCTTTGATGATTTCCTCGCCTTTTTCTTTTACAATTTTGACTTCCGCATGGCTTCTGCCTAAAAAATAAAAAGCCGCGCAAAGCGCAACAATAAACAAAAGGCACACACCCCATTTAACAAGTTCAAGTTTCACTTCACCCAAACCCCTGTTTCAATCAGCGTGGCGATTCGGTTGGCACGCCGGCCGACATCGCGGGCATATTTCGAGTTCAAACATTCTTTGGCCGCGCCTCTGAAATCGCCGATAAACATCGCAGAAAGCATCCGCTTAAAACCCAAAAGCTTTTTTATGCCCATATTAAAGCACATATCAAGAAGCGCATATTGGCGTTCATCATCAAGCTGATAAAACCAAGAGATGTTGTCGTTTAATTCTTTTTCGCATCGCTTCACATCGTTTCTCAAAAGATAGAGCGCTTTATCAAGCGTGATACCATGTGATATATCGCCGACAACCTCTTTTTCTTTTGCGGTAAGAGGGTTTGTTTCCAAGTTCCGGCCGATACCGATGGTTTTATAACCGGCGGGGCAAGTATATATATGGTCAACAGCACCCTCGTGAAGAAGAAGCCTTTTTTGTATTTCATCAAGTGCAATCATTTCGTTTTTCTTTCAATCAAATCGGTCAGTTTATGAATGATAAAATTGTTTGTCCAATCGTATAGGGGGCGCGAACATAAAATGATGATGCCGCAAAAACCGCTTCGCGTTGCACCGTCTAAAATCCAAAAGCCTAAAAGCAAATAAAACGAATAGCCCATAATAAAGCCCAAGAGTGCGTCGATAAAAACCTGCATTAAGCCCTTAAAACGAATTATGGCGGAAACAAGCGCCGCCATAATCAAAAAGCACACAACTTCAATGTCATCAATCATTTGCTATCCTCTATGAAATATCGGTGATGACGCCGCCTGTAACGGTTACGGTTTTGCCGTCGTTTGTTGTAAACGAGCCGCTCACGCCTGCATCTAGCTTATCTCTTGCAACGGCGTCTTTCACATAATACGTTTCCGAACCGTCAGATAAATACGCAAAATCTTTCTTTGGTTGCAGCGTGATTTCTACACCACTGCTCTCGATTTCAACCGTTTGTGTAACATATCCGTCCGCACTGACGGTGTATGTTCTGTTTCCTCTTACCATAAATGTATAATAATCGCTTTGAGAATATACCGAAACCGTAGAACCGTCTGAGTTGTCTATCACAACCAAATTTGTTAAGGGATACGGTCTAACCTCAAGGAATGTAACTGGTGCCATTTTTTATCTCCTAGCTGATGGTTAAAGTTTCTGTTGACGAATTGTAAGACCACGTTAAAACGTCTTGTTTGCTGTTTATTTGCGCTTGAAGTTTACCTATACCAACCGTTATCGAATCAGTTGCAACAACGGCGGAATTTGTTGATGTTGATAATCCGGTTAATGTTGTTCCTTGTATTATCTGTTTTAATCTATCAGCCCGCATAACTCTTGTTGTTGTCTCGGTTCCGGCAATACCGTTTGCTGTTGACATAGCACTATAAGTAGTATTACTATCAATACCATGCCCTAAAAACACCCAATTATTTCCGTCAAATATCCATACAGATGGAAATTTTTCACCCCAAACTATTGAGTCTGTTGATGTAGTAATTGCAGCGCCATTATATATCATTGGGTATGTATTAAAATTGTTTAATGTCAACGTGCTGTCAGCAACAGTGGATGTAATATTTGGTTGAACAACAATAATTTGACCCGTATTCAACGAAGTAATGTTTGCAATGGTAACGGTTTTTTCTGTGGCATCTGCCGCACTATCTGATATACCATAACCAATTTGCAAACCACTTCCACCACCGCCACTGTGTGCATCTACATACGCTTTAATTGCTTTTTGAGAGGAAACGGTTGTATCGGACGCACCGTTTCCGCCCAAAGTCGCATCTGTTGAAATGTTTAAGAATGTTGAGCTCACAAGCGCCCCCTTTATCCGATAATAACCGCCTTATATATGCCGGCTGAAATATCAGAGCTTGAGTTCATACGAATTGTTACCGAGCCCGAACCGAGCGTTTGTTCAGCAAAAACCATATTGCCTGATGAAACTTCATAAACCTGCACAATCGCATTTGTCGGCGTTGAGGAAATTGTCCACGTGCAAACACCGCCCGTAACCGTTAAAAGCGGGTTTGTTGATGTGCTAACGTGTGCCGCACTTGTTGTATAAGTCGCAAGCTTTTTGGGCGTGATAAACTTTGTGTCGTTTGTGCCGGCCGTAAGTTCCGCATCGGTTGCAATCGCCGCAATACCTGCCGTCGTTTCTGTCGCCTGTGCGGGGCTTGAGCTGATTTCAACATAAGTCGTTCCGCTCCAGCGATAGGTTTTGTTTAAGTATTCGCCTGTTGACAACACAACATAAATTTTGCCGGTTTCAGGCGTTAGGGCACTACCGCCGTCTGTTGCCGAGAGCCAACCTGCCGACAGAGCCGTTGCTCCTGAAATGACATAACTGTCAACCACGTCGTCAACATAGGCCGGAAGTTGTGCGGACGGAACTTTACCGCTTGAATCCAAACTCGCCACGCCGTTTGCCGCACCTTTTGAGGCAACCGTAACGTATGTTGCGCTAATATCGGGAATATCCGAAGCCGCCAAATCAGCCCCAGCCGTAACCAAACCTTTGGCGTCATAGGTGATTTTTGTTTTTGTGCCGCCCGTGATGGCCGCGTTTGCCGTAACTTTTGTTGCAAGCTGTTTGGGGTTGACGGCAAGCGTTTCGCTTGTGCCTGTTGTGGCTTCCGTGTCGGTTGCAATTTCAATCACACCGGCTGCCGATGATGAGGCCGTGCCGACGCTCACCGTTCCGCTTGTTTCAGAAAGCGGCGATGTAAATGTGTATGTCGTTCCCTGTGCAAGCGCATTAACCCAAGCCGAACCGTTATAGACATACATCAAGTTGTCCGCCGTGTTAAAATATGTTTGACCTGCAATCGGGTTAGAAGGCGCAACCGAGAGGTTTTGCACCACCGCATTTTGCAGTTCGTTTTTGTTTAAGTTGACATCTGTCAAAAAATTGTTTGTAGCCATTGTTTTTTACTCCTAATTCAAATATGCCTTTCCTTTGGTGGCAGCGTTAAAGCGAACCACGCAACTGTTGTCATCAATATATTGCACGACAGGCCAGATGACGTTTTCTGCCGTATCAACCACCGTTACCGATGGATGCTTACCTAAATTGTGGGTGATTGTCCATTCGTCAGATGAAACCGCTTGCTCAAAAACAAACGTTTTATCGCTGATGATGCTTTGTGCCGCACTTGAAGCTTCTTCTGCGCTTTCTTTCGCGGAATTGGCGTAATTTTCCGCACTTTGTGCTGCGTTTTCGGCTTTTATTACAAGAGGGGTTAATTCTGCCTTGCCGCTTGCGATATAGTTAACGGCCCTTTGAACGTCCATTTTGGCCGCATCAGAGATGATAACATCAAATTTCTTCTTTTCCTCAATGTTTGTCAGCACATCACATGATGAGCCGATATCAATGTTCAAGAATGTCTGATTTTCTTTAATTTCAATCATTTGAGATCCTCGTTACCTGCTCGGTGATGCGAAAAACACCGATTTGGTTTACATTTGCCGGCCAGATGGTGTTAACCTGTCCGTCTGAAAGCGTTAATTGAATGTCGGTTGCATAATCGCCGACATCAATGTTTGTTTCTTCGGGTGTTAATAAAAGCGCCATTTTTCCATCTAAAACATCGACAGGTGTTCCGGATAACGAAAATTTAATATTGCCCTCTTCATCTCTGACTTGCATTAAAAGAGAGGCTCCCGTTAAATCAACCGGTTTACCGCCTTCTTTGAATTCTAAATTGATTGCGAAGCTGTCGCCTTGGCGCACTGTGATTAAATTGTTTTGAACCGTTCCACTCATTTTAGCTCTCCTCTAAGGCTTTGATAAACCAGTTGACAGCTTGGTTGACCGGCGTAACGTGCTGACTTGCCCCATAAATTGCGTTTGATTTTGAAGCGTCAAAGCCAAGCCTTTTGTCGTTCATTGTTCCGCTATCTGTGCTGTTGGGTGAGCTTCCTTCGGTTTTAAGATAAAACGCGTCTGAAAAAGAAGTCTGCCTATCGTCGGCAAGCTGCATCTCACCGGTAATATTCGGCAAACCTTCATCTTGCGTCGTATAAACATCAACCGCAGAATCACCACCCAGTCCGCGTAAGAATTTTCCGCGATAATCAGGCACGTTAAAGGTTGTTTGCCCGTCACCCGCACCGAAATTTGTTCCAATAAGCGAAAACAAATCCGCATAGGTTGTGCGCGATACGGCTTGTCCGTCGCAGATGAGCCAATTTCCGTGATTGGCGCTTTGAAGCGAGGCTTTAATGTCGCCGATATAATTGGTTGCACTAAGCTCGCTACCGATGGTGTTGATTTGGGATTGAAGCGTTGTCTGCATGCTTGTCAGTTGACCTTTGTTGATGGCGTCATTCGCACTTTCGGCATTTGCCAATCCAGTGATTTTGAAACCGCCCATCTTAAAATTGCCGGTTGCAACTGCTCTGCCATCACGGCAAAAGCAGTTGTTTAAAGCGTTTGCAAAATTGTCATCTTCATCATCGTGCCTGTCGGAAACAATGCCGATGTCGTTCAAGCGGTCTTGCTCCCAGCTGTAGTTTCTTGTGAAATTTCCTTGACTGTCAAAAGACATTTTTCCCCCTTTGTTTAAAAACCGTTGATGAGTTTTGTTACTGTGTCAGCCCCAATCTTTATGGCGTTCAGTTTGTGACCCAGCGATTGATTTTGGGCATTTGCCTGATTCTGTGCCAAATTGTTCTGTGCCGCATATTTATCTGTTGCAACATCATACGCACTGTGTGAATTTGTAAGCGCAGATAAAAGCTGATCGATGTATGATTGCTGGGCTGCGTTTGCGAAACCTCCCGCCGCAATTTGGTTGTTTAAATCGGTCGTATAAGCATTTTCTCCGGCCTCAATAGCGTTGAAGGCCGCGTCGTTTAAAGCCGCATTTTGCGCAGCAAGCAGGGTGCTCATGGCGTTGCGATAAGCAGCGCTGTCGGTTCCGATTCCTTGATTAATCAGGCGTGTTTGCAAATCATCTGCCGCACTATTATACAGTGGCAAAATTTTACTCAAATAATTTTGGTATGTTGCGTCTTCAACTCTTTGCTTTTCAAGCACATCACCGCCGACATTAAAGGTGTAATCGCCCATATTTTGCAGGTTGGCACTTGCCCTATCTGCCCAAGTGCTTAAATTTGCCAGCGTATTGTCGGTATTTGATGTGTCATAGCCGTTTAAAAACCGCACATAATCTTCGGTTGGCCGAGAATTATACGACACTTTCATACCGTCGCTGACCTTATCAAATAGTTTTAATCCTTTACTCATTTTTTGTTGTCCTCCATCGACATTCGTTTGTTAACATAGAATACACAAGGCCGTCGTGGTCGTTGTTTTGATAGGCGCGTAAAACACCCTCTTGAACAAAGCCGAGCCTTAAAACAAGGCTTTGGCTTTGTATGTTTTCTGCGTCGACCATTACACTGGCGCGGCGACATTTTAATAAATTAAAAACAACATCAAAGACGGTTCTTAAAACGCGCCGATTGCACCATCTTCTGTTTTGCGCATAAATGGTGAGCCAAGCGTCAACACAAGGTCGGATATCGTTGATGATGATGCCGGCAATCAGTTTTTCTTCAAACTCAATGCCAAGGGTGATGTTTTGACCGACCCAGCGCGTGTTTTCGCCCAAATTGTGGCACACCCAGCGCACAACGCTGCCGTTTGAATCAAAAAAGATTCGACAGGTTTTTGATTGGCCTCTGTTCATTTGTTTTTTAATCTTTCAATTTCTTGTTTTAAATTTTCAATTTCAGCCAAATATTCTTTTTGTTTTTTCTTCATTTCAAAAAGCGCTTTATTGTTTTTTGAAATGCGTAAAAAATCGAGCGCCAAATCTTTTTCGTTTTCAAGATTGAGCGCACGCGCGTTTGCCTCGTCAAGCTGTGCGAGTGCTTCAACGGTGAAGATGTTTCGAAAACGGCAACACGCAATTTGTTCGGCGTTTAAAAATGCAAACATAGACAAGGGTGTGCCCTTTTTTTCCTGCTTTAATGATTTAAGATAGTTCTGATATTGGGGCTCAAAGCGTTTGATGTGATCTTCGGTTGCCGGTTGGTCAAAAACGTCGTATTGGTCCTTAACCTTAATTTCGACATACAGTTTTTTTTCAAAAACAGGCAGGCCGTTTTGTGCAAATTTTTCGGTCTGAACATATTTGTCATAAAATCTTGCAACCACCCCGTTGTTTTGATTTTGAGGCGCAAGAACATTTTGAAAGCTTGAAAATTCAAATTCCATTTTTTATTCCTTGTGTGTTCTTTTAAAAAAAGAGGCGTTTTTTAAACGCCTCCGATTTTTAAAAAGCAGCTTTAAGCAACCGCCGGTGCAATGTAATCAACCAAAACACCCTGAAGCTTGGCGTTTGACATTGTCAAGTTTCCTGCCCAGCCGATGATTTTGTAAATTGCGTCTGAATTGATGGCCAAGCGCTCACCGCCGATGACCTTAAAGTTTCTGTCTTTGTGGGGACGCAAATACAGGTAGTTTGTGTTGATAAAATACATGTGCTTTGAGGGGCAGCTGCCGCCTTGTCCGCCGTCAAAAATGACATCGGCGCCCTTATAGCGCAAAGTTCTGAAACCGGCATCGGCCAATTTCGGGTCAACAAAACGCTGCATGGGCTGTAAAGCCGCTTCATACATGTCGTAAAGATAATCGTCGGTAACAATCAAATCGGGTTTGTCCGTGCCGCGTGAGCACTTAAGATACATATCGTTCATCTTGCCCAAAATGGTTGCGCTTGTCAAAGCATTGGCTTCGGCCGAAATGACGCTGGCCTGATTGCGCCAAAATTCGTTGCCGGACGTTGCGCGGTTGATGCCGCCCACCGTGCCTGATGTCGGTGCATCGGCAACAAGCAGTTTTAGGCCGCCGATTTCTTTGCCCGAACTTCCGGTGCCGTCGGAATAAAGCGCTTCGGCAATTTTGTTGCTCATTGTTTTTTCGGCGTTGTGAATGCGCTTTTCAAACAAGTCTATCATGCGCGCACTGCCCGAATTTTTGAGCATATCTTCGCCGGAAATCGCAACAGGTGTGGCACACAGTTTTAAGGCATATTCCGCGGCGCTGAAAAGCTCGGGGCCGGTGTATGATATGGTGTCAAAACCGCTATACCAAACCATATCGCCTTGGCCGTATTCGAGTTCTTCCAAAATTTTGGAGCCGCCGTCAACGGTGCGGATTTTGTTTTTTGCGGACAAACGGCTTAAAAGCGCATTGTTTTTTGTGATGTTGTCCGACATTTTTTTTGAACGATTTTCAAGGGTTGTCGTGAAAATCGAATCATAAGTTGCATTAGGTGCTGTCATAAATTAAAATTCCTTTCTAAATTGTGCTTCCAATTCTTCACGCAGCGACAATTCTTTCGGTTCAGCCTCAACCTTTGATTTTGGCCGAAACGAGGCTTCTTTGGCATTTTGCGCCGAGCTTAATTTTTCACTTAAAATGTTGTTGATTTTGTTTTCAATCATTTTTTCTCTAACCTTCGAATTAAGCCAAACCGCTTTTTCATAAGCCTCTTGCAGTGTGTCGGCTTGGGCTGTTTTGAAAATTTTTGCCATATCGGTTTTGACATCTTGATAAAAGGGATATTTCGGCTGTCCGTTGTCGTTGACGGCATTTACAAAATGCGCCAAATCAAAAAACGCAGCTTCGCTTTGCCTTTTATCCAGAGCTTTTCCGGCCGCTTTGATGCTTTCCAAAATTTGTTGCTGTGTTTGTTTTTGAGAAGCGTTGTTGCTGTTTTGTTGAACACCGTAAACGGCCTCGAGCATTTCTAAAGTCTGCTTGGGGTTTTTGTTGACGGCATCGTCAAGCAAGGCCAGTTTTTCAACATAGTCTTGCGCCTTTTTAAAGCCCAAAGCGTTCAAACGCTCTTTTCTGTCTTCAAAAACTTTGTCGGACCAGTTGTAGGCGTTCAGTTTGTTTCCGAGTTCAGAAAATCCTTTTTCCGTTTGCTTTTCCCGCTCAAGCAGATATTTTTGCCATTCGGGCGAAAGCGCCTTAAAATTTTCTTGAAATTCTTTGGTATAACTTTTGGGCGCAGCAATTAAATCAAAATCTTCTTGGCTTAAACTGTCCTTTAAGTCAACCGGTTGTTCTTCGCTTTGCAAATCCGCCGAAGCGAAGTTTTTTTCGAGTTCATCTCTTAACTCACTCATTCCAAATCCTTTTTTTATATTCTTGAATAAAATCTTCAAAAGCATTCTGCCTTTGAAGGTGCTCGTTTTTCAGACGGATATTTTTCAAATATGCGTCGCTGAAATCGCTCGACGTGGCAAGGTTGTTTTTTTTCAAAAAAGCGTCAACATCGGCGCTTGATTGAGCAACCACACCGTCGGGCAATAAAATTTCTTCAAACATTGTTTCCCTTTCTTTACCAACCGCTTTTGTTCTGTCGATGTTCGCAAAACATATCTTCAATGATGACCTGTCCGTTTCCGTAAAGCTGTATGCGCCCTCTGTCATAAACGGGTTCCGCAAATGTTAAGGCAAGGGCGTCGGCCAGATCGGTGGAATGTCCGAGCCGTTTTTTGATTTCTTCTTTTTCTTCCAAAAGAAGACGGCCTTGATGGTCGTATTTTTTATTAACGGCGCACAGTTCGTTATAAAGGCGCTCGTTTGAGACGAGCTCAACATCTTCATTGAACCACTCGCGGAGCATATCCCACATTTCAGCACGTTTGTTGCCGTATCGCTCATCGTTGATGGCTTTTGCCCCAAAGTTGACAGCTTTGACAACTTCTTTAAAACCTCTGTCGCGCAATATGTCATAAACACCGCCTCCCACGCCGCCGGCGTCTAAAAAAATGCGTTGGGGTTTATGTGTGCCGATGATGTTGGTTGTAATGTTTGCAAGCTCGACGGTGTCTTTTTTATCATAAACTTCGAGCTTAAAACACAACCTTCCACGCCTAAAACAAAAAACGCTTGAATCATCACCAAAACGCGCAACATCAAGCCCGATAACAAGAGGCGACGAACATTCTTTGATTTTCGGGCTCATCGCTGAACGCACTTTTTGTGCGTCGATGAGTTTATAGTCGCCTTGCCTTAAAGGTTCACCCTCCCAAATGTGGGCATAATCGCCGGGGCTTTTTTGCCGGCAGGCAAGTGCTTGTTTTTTAAGCTCGTCGGGGCAAAACGGGTTGTCGTTATAGTTGACCCTGCGAACAAGCGTTCTTTCATCGGGGTGCGCTGCCAGAAGAATCCAGAGCGGATCGTTTTCTTCAATTCTGTTCATGGAAATCCAAATTTCAGAACCGTCTTTTCGAATGGTCGGTGCCAAAATTTCCCACGATTTTTTAGAAATTGTTTGTGCCTCTTCAATCCATGCAATATCAACGCCTTCCAAAGATTTGATTTTTTGAATGTCTTGGCTGCGCAAGCCCTTAAAAATGAAACGCGTGCCGTTTATGCGGTTGATGATTTCCGTTTCTTTAACGTCAAATTCATCAAGCCCGTAAAAACCGATTCTTTCGGCAAGCAGGCGGTGAACGGAGTCTTTGATTGATTCTTGAATTTCTCGAAGACAGGCAATCAAAAGTTTTTTCTGCAAGCCGAGAAGCAGCAAAGAATCGGCAAACGCATAGCTTTTTCCGCCGCCGCGACCGCCGTAAAAGAATTTTATTCTTTTTTTTTCGTTGATGAGGGGCAGGAAAGGGCGCGCAATTTTAATTTTGAGTTGTTTTTGCATCAACAACCTCAATTTTGATGTGTGATACGTGTTTGATGTGCGCCTCGGGCAGAGTGTTTTTTTCGCCGATGACATCTCTGATGATGTCGATGGCTTTGAGGTTGCCGTTTGTGGCTTCATCAATAAGCACATCGCAAAGCCGCTTGCTGATATCTTTATCAAGCGCCATTTGAGTTAAAGTGTCTTTAAGTGTTTTCGGCTTTCTCATTTTTTCTTTCCTTGTTATAGTTTTCACCGTCTTCCATGATGGCAAGAATTGAGCTTTCACGCACGGCAACGATATCTTTTTTGAGCGTCGGAAGTTCGTCAAAAGCGTGAAACAACACAACATCACCGATATTAACAGAAGAGACTTTTTTGCCGACGGATAAAACTTTGCCAACTGTTTTTACGGTTTGAAAATTATCGGGCAACAATATGCCGTGTTGTTGCTCGGGCTTTTCATCAAGCTCAAGTAACACTCTGTCTGCTATGGCTTTCATCAAAAATACTCCTTGCTATAAAATTGCCGTGCCGGTTTGAAAGCGAATACCTGTTTCATACCACTCAATTGCGTTTCCGGCTGTCTTGGTTTTGAAAACAACGCTTGCCTTGAAACCGGTGGCGGAATTTGCAAGCCACTGTCCCTGCATTTTTTTTGTTTTAAGCGAAAACCACGCGGCGTTGTTCCATTCGGCTTTGCCCCATTTGGCGCCGCTGTCGGAGGAAAGGTTGACATAATAGCTTGTCTGCCTTGTTTCGTAATCCATATTTGTGTAAATGATCAGTCTGAAATCTTTAGATGTTCGAAGTTTTGGCTTTAAAAGAACGATTTTTTTTAAGTTTTCGCTTGAAAGACTGCTGTATGCCTGCTCGACCAGACCTTCGATTGCCTGTCCGTTGTCATCGAAATTTTTTCCGAAACAATAAACGGTGTTGCCCGATGCAAAATAAAGTTCACCGTCATATAAACACCAGCATGTTGCGTTGATGTTTGTGAAGCGACACCATGCGCCCGTGTTGATGTTCATCACGTGCTGTTCAAAGTTATTTCCGACAGGTACGTTGAAGATAGCATAGCCTTTTTTAGCATAAATAATACCTTGCCAGCCATCTTGATGTTGGTACATCGCGGCCCTGTCGAGCACAAGTCCCCTGATTTTATCGGAAAAAACGAGTGATGAAACAACCGCATTGTTGGCGCTTAAAGCTTTTGAAAGAGGCATATATCCGTCTTGGCATATAATGATGACATCGCCCTGAAAAGGCATAACGCATTGATAACCGATCGGTTTGCTCAACTTATATGAGCCCATCAAAGACCAGTTGTCCACATCGCTCGGATTGTAGCCTTTGTAAATTAAAACCTCGCCTTCCGAGCTCATTAAGCAAGTGTAGTCGTCAAGCCCTGTGCCACCATCAACGGTCCAGTTGAAAACCGAAATGAGATGTCCGCCCCATTTCAATACCTCTGAAACGTCAAAAGATTCGAGAGTTCCGGAAATGTTTCCACCGACACTGGACACCCATGCGCGTGTCGAGTTTTTTTCAACAAACCATAAAAATTCGTGACTGACGCCGGCGTTGACGATTTTTGTATCATTCAAGTCTTGCCCAACAAAACCCCAATTTTCAAGATGGGTTTGATTTTGATCATCAACGTAAAAAACTTTGGGTGTGTCCGTGCCGTTTAAGAGAAAAAGTCTGTTTTTGTATTGCACGCTCTGACATCTGTTTTGCGAAAAACTGATGTTTCCAAAACAAGATGGAGTTTTTGATGAAACATCATAGGCCAAACCATCAAAAACCGCGATCATTCTGGTTGTTTGAGAGGTGTTGTAACAAGCAAGTGTTTCAATTTTTTTTGAAGCTTCGAAATCGGCTAATTTTGCGTATGTTTCATAACCCGGACGCAGTTCAATCGAACCGGCAAGCGGAATATAATTGTCCATTTGTATGGCGTCTAGCCTGTCCATTGCCGACAGCGGATCTCTTTTGTTGAGGCCGCCGACTGGCGCCGGCAAAAGGTAGTCGACAGATTTGACATGTCTGGAACATCTTTTGAGCATGAAGCAATTCCTTTCAATGATTATTAAAAGCCCTTAACATAACCAGTTGAAATGTTGGTGTCGTTTTGAAGCTTGTTTTTTTCAATTTGCTTGGCTTTTAAAAGCGCTTGCAGGTTCATTTCTTTTTCCGTAAGCTCTTTTTTGTCTTTTTGCTCTTTTTCTTTGAGAGAAAATTCGGCTGTCTTTAAGGCAAATTCTTTTTCTTTCATCCGATGATCGAGCATCATCTTTTGTTCTTGCTGTTTAATTTGCAATAAGGTGGTGTTCAAAACCGGTGTGGGTTGCTTTTGAAGCTCAAGGGCAATGGAATCAAATGTTTTTTCCAAAATCTGCTCATATTGCCTTGCATTCGGAAGCGTTTGAAGCACCGATAGAATCATCTGTTTATAA